>Ga0102851_10000038_pt1 | contig 43775 bp, 58 predicted proteins | sample Mud3Dept3metaG_FD_79558 | JGI IMG/M metagenome (GOLD analysis project Ga0102851, IMG submission 79558) | Freshwater wetland microbial communities from Ohio, USA, analyzing the effect of biotic and abiotic controls - Mud 3 Core 4 Depth 3... | ecosystem: Environmental > Aquatic > Freshwater >... | reverse complement strand
ATTCTGATGGACTCGCTATGGGACTGTGGTTTACGTCCTAGTGCAGGTTCTGGTAGTGCAGGAAGCCTGGCTGCTACACAGAGACACTTAGAGGATATGAGAACTCTAGTGTTTAACAAAGATTAAAGTTTCAAGAAGCAAACTAAACTGTTCTAACTCTTAGATAAACTAATTAACTTAAACAAGGAAACTTAAAATGACTGAAGCTAAAAACACAATCCTCGACCTCAATGCAATGATGGAAGAAACTCTCGATGCAATTCCAGAAGCAGCAGGATTCGAGAACCCTCCCGATGGAGAGTATACCTTGACAGTGAAATCAGCTGCTGTTGACTCCTACAAGAACAAAGATCAAGTAGAAGTACAACGCTTGAAGATCACCTATGAAGTAGCAGCAACTTTATCTACTGCTAGTGGTGAGCAGCCAGTTCCCGACGGTACTATGTTTACAGAAACATTCCAAGGTACAGAGCAAGGAGTAGGCTTCTTCAAGAAGCGTATGAAGGAACTGATGGGAGTCTCTGACCTGGTCGGAATTACATTGAAAGATGTGATGGACTCTGTCAAAGGTACTAATGTAGATGCTAAGTTGAGCACTAAGAGGACTCCTAAGAAAGATGCTACAGGCAAAGTAATCGAGAATGAGTTCTGGGAGAACCTGCAAATCAGAGTAGTAAAGAAGTAAAGAAAAGAAAATGTTATTACTCACGGAATACTGGGCGACGCCCTTGATATGAGAAGAGAGTAACTACCTATCTATTAACAGAAGCTTAAGTTGTATGTTGATGGATAGGTAATTTACTTTTATAATAAGAGAGAAATAGATGAAAACCTTTATACAGAAGCTTAAACATGGTCATACCTACATAAGATGGACATCCTTCTCTATCAACGAAGGAGGATTCTGGTTTACATTCCATATCTCTATAAACAAATGGATTCATTATTTCCGCCTTAGAATATTCTTCTTTGGAAAGAGCTGGCAGATTTTATGGAAGAAGCCTAGCCATAAAGCTGAGATAGCTAGGCTAAAGTACAAAGTAGAGCATACTTGGAATGATGCTATGAGGAATGGAGTGATTGTAGAAATCAGGGAGCCTAAAGATGAAAGCACAAAATAAGAATACTAAGCAGGTAGATTGGGATACGCTTACTAAACTAGTAGGTAAACCTACAGGAGACGAACTTAGAAGAGAAGAGGAAGCAAAGCTTGGTCACCTTACTGCCAAGCAAAGATATAAACTTAAGAAATGTATAGAGAGAGGAAATAAGGAATGAAGATTCTAGTCAACTATGACAGCAAGGAAAGTGCTTATCTGCCTATCCTCCAGTATTATCTCAAGCAGAAGAATCTCCAAGCAGTGGCTTCCTCCTCAGTCTTAGAGCTTGGAGAACTAATAGCTAAAGCCCAAGTAGCAGGCTGTGAAGCTATCTTCTGTTGCAATGAGGGAACTCTGCTTAACCTAGTTCCTGGAGAGAAGCCGACTTTAGATTCTTACAGGGGAAGTGTTTTGAGGTTCTCAGTTCCTACAGTTATAGGGAATTCTTTAAAGCATACTACGAGTTTAGACTACGGAAGTTGGTTACTTTGTAAGGACTTAGATAAAGTCTTGACAAGCAAACTTCCACCTGTTCCTTTTGAGTTCACAGTAATAGACTCCTCATTGGAGCAACTATTTGCTATACAGTTCTTGGAGCACTGTGTCTTGATAGCTTATGACATCGAGACTAAGACCTTCGGAGAAGATGAGGAAACTCTTCAAGCTGGAGAAACTATCATTACTTGCTGTTCATGGAGCGGCCTCCATAAGAATGGAGAGATAAAGACTTTCGTACTCCCCTTAGTTGACTTCTTAGAGACTCACTATCCAAGGGATTCCGACTATGCTGGTGCGATTAGTTTCATGCAGTGTATTAACGCTCTCGACATTCCTAAGGTAATGCACAATGGAATGTATGATGCACTTCATTCTATCATCTACCATGCAGAACCTCTTAATTGGACATTAGATACAATGGCTATGGCCTGGTGTGAGTTCAGTTCCCTACCTAAGAGCTTAGATTTCGTAGCCTCAATAACTCTTCCTGACTATATTCAGTGGAAAGCAGAAGCTGCGGCAGCTAGTAAGAGTAAAGATATTCAACGCTATTGGGCTTATAATGCAAAGGATAGCTTTGTAACTCTTAGAATCTGCACTCATTATCTACAGAAACTTCCTGCCTATGCTAGGAAGAACTACGCTATTCAATTCAAGTTTGTCTATCCTTTCCTCTATTGCGGCTTCGAGGGAATTCTTATAGATAACCAGAAGAGAATAGAACTGCAAAATAAAGCTCAGAAGAAACTAGATGAAGCTCTTATTAGTCTAAGAATCTGTCTTAACGATAAAGACTTCAATCCAGGAAGTTATAAGCAGGTTCAGCATTATATCTATGATGTATTTGGAGCAGCTGATGCTAAGATAGGAACTAAAGTAGTAGAAGGTAAGAAAGTAAAAGCAGATAGAGGAACTAATGAGAAGAATTTATTAAGTGTAGGAGAGCAGCATCCTATTCTATATGCCCTTACTAGTAAGATTATTTCTTATAGGGAAGCACAGAAAGCTATAGGAACTTACTTTCAATTCCTCCAGAAGAACTCTAGGCTCCTTTATTCTATAGATCCTTTCGGAACAGAGACAGGGAGGGCTTCCGCCAGAGCTTCTAGCCTTTGGTGCGGTACTCAGATTCAGAACATACCAAGCTATGCAAAGGAGATGCTGGTAGCTGATGAGGGATTTACTCTAATAGAAATAGATAATAAACAGAGTGAGGGATTCTGCACAGCCTATCTGTCTGGGGACAAGACAATGCAAGAGACTCTAGGGAACAGGGAGAGAGACTTCTACACAACCTTAGGAACTCTCTTCTTTGGAATTCCTTATCAAGAGGTTACTAAAGAGTTTAGGAATAAAGTATTGAAGAGAATAAATCATGGAGCATCTTATAGGATGGGAGCCGCCACCTTCGTTAGTAATGTAGACAAAAAAGATTTGTTGTTAGGAGCTGAGACTCTAGGAATCAAATTAACTATGACTAAGATTCCTAAAGAAGGAGAAATGAGCTTCAAGGATTTTGCAGCAATGTGCCTAGAGAAGTTTCATGCCCCTTTCCCTAGGATTAAAGAGTGGTATGAGGATGTTAAGTTAAGGATTATAACCACTCATAAGTTAGTTAGTCCATTAGGATGGACAAGATACTTCTTCCTAGAGAGAGATGGAAAGTTAAGTTATACAGCACAGACAGAAGCTATAGCTCATGAACCTCAGAACTTAAGTGTTAGCATTCTTAACATAGGTTTGTGGCAAGTCTGGCAAATGACTAAGGAAAGCAATGGAGAGTTTAGGTTAAAGGCTCAGATTCATGACTCTATCTTAGCACAGTTCAAGGATGATAAACCTGAGTTAACTGAGAGAATGAATGATTGCCTACAGAATCCTGTAGTAATTCATGGCAAGACTTTGTTAATTCCTACTGATGTTAAGACTTCCAAAGTATGGAAAGAACCTGAGGAATAGAGGAGAATAAAATGGACAGACGAACTTTATATCTGCTTGCTTGCCTTGCAGAAGAATGCGCCGAGGTACAGCAAGCAGTAATGAAGGCCATTAGATTTGGGCTAAAAGATGGCTATCCTGGCACAGGAAGAACAAACAGAGGAGATATTAACATTGAATCACATCATATCCTAGCACTTATTGAAATGCTTAGAGCAGAGAACATATTACCACCAGAGGATAGGATAATTACAGAGACTAAGACAAGAAGGACTGATGAATATTATCAGTATTCCCGTATAAGCAACAGTAAGGAGTAAGTTTAATGGCTAAGCCAATGTCTTATCTAACCCTAACTCAGACAACTGATAACGAGTATAAGGTAGGAGATCTTATAGCGGCATACCGCCGTGCTAGTGTGTGGGAGTATATATGGAGCCTAGTATTATTCAAGCCGATTCCTAGCGATGACATATTTGAAGTGATTGCCGTGGATAAAGGCAAGTTACATCTTAAGTTTTTATACAGGATATAGTAATGACTTCTAGGAATAAGGACTTCTTTACTTCTTATATGGAATATGTTGGCCCTTCAGAGAGTCCTACTATCTACCACCGATGGGCAATGCTTGCAGGAATAGGAGCATTGCTTGGTAGAAATGTCTGGATTCCTTTTGGTCACATGACCATATATCCTAATCAATATGTCCTACTAATGGGAACGGCAGGAGCTAGGAAAGCTTCCCCTCTCACTATTATAAAAGGACTACTTAAGGAGGCAGGCTATAGAAGATTCGCTCCAGCAAAGACTTCAAAGGAAAGACTCTTAATAGAGATGAGTACGAAGAGTGAGGAGGAGTTCATGATAGAAGAGAGTTTAGAAGATCTTATGGATTCAGAGACTCCTTCTGAACTCTTTGTCCTTAAAGGAGAATTCATAGACTTTATAGGCATAAATGATATGGGCTTCATGACTCTTCTTACAGACTTGTGGGATAACCTAGATGATTATGACAACCCTAAGATAACTAGAAAATCAGTAAAAGTATTTAAGCCTACTATCTCTATCTTAGGGGGCGCCACCCCTCATAGTATAGCTATGGCAATTCCTCCAGAGAGTTTAGAGATGGGCTTCACCTCAAGACTTATCTTTGTCTTTTCTGATCCCACTGGTAAGCATATTACATGGCCGGAGCCGCCCTGTCAAACCAAGAAAGAGGAATTAGTAGAGAGACTAAAGGGAATTAAAGCTCTTAAAGGTCATATGAGTTTCTCTCCAGAGAGTAAGATTCTTCTTGATAGAATGTATAAAGAGTTTGTTCCTATCGAAGATGGAAGATTCTCTAAATACTCAGCAAGAAGATTCTCTCACTTATTGAAACTCTGCCTAATCCATGCAGCCATAGAGGAAAGACTGGAAGTTAGTGCAGAGGACTGCATAAAGAGTAACACCATATTATATACAGCAGAGTGTAGGATGCCTAAAGCTCTAGGAGAATTCGGCAAGAGTAAGTATTCTGCTGTAAGTAATACTATAGTAGAATACCTAAGCCATAAAACTAAGCCAGCTACTATGACAGAACTATTCAAGATAGTTGCCAAGGACTTAACTGAGGTAGGAGATCTTGGAAAGATAATGAAGAACCTACAGCACGCAGAGAAAGTGCAAATAGTAACAATGAAAGACAAACAAGGCTACATGAGTAAAGTGCAGGAGAGTAAGAAATGGAGTTCCTCTCTAATAGATGAGGAATATTTAACAATAGAAGAGAGGAGTTTTTAATCATGCAAAAAATTGCCGCATTCCCTTTAGTGGATGTTCCACCAGCAGAACTTGTAGAGGAGACAATAGACTTCTTCGCAATACCATTATACATAGTCTCACCAGCATCAGTAGTAGATAAAGAGCTTCGACAGAAGTTAGCAGACCACTACATGCGACTTGGAGTAGCATTTGCTACTGACTACTATCGTACTATGGGAGTAGTAAAATGACTGAAGATTTCAAACGCCCTAATCATGCAGACTTCATGGATTCCATTGAGCTTAAGAAGATAGAGTTCTCAGGAATTAGGCATAACTCTATAGGAAACTGCATGGAGATATGGATTCTCGGTGAGGTAACAGATTCAATCAGTAACCTAGCTATTCAACTTAATCCTAATGCTCTTACTGATGCTTATAGAGACAGGTTTAATTTACATGAAGTTAAAGAAGAAGGAGAAAGAAAATGACAAAGGAAGAGCATATATTAGCAGCTAAGAGACTCTTTGTAGAGGGAATAACTAGAGCAGGTATGGGTATAATAGCCATATCATTTGGTGAAAACTCTACTCAAGTCATAGTGTCTGAGGCAGTAGACCATCTAATCGCAGCGATGAAAAAGGAGAATGATAATGACTAACGCAATAACAATGAAGGAATATCAAGATGCCGCCCTCAGGACAGCTAAGGATATGGGATCCCTCCAACAGAATTTAATCCATGCAGCTCTAGGGATTACCTCAGAGGGAGGAGAGATTGCAACTATCGTCAAAGCTTCCTGCATATATAATAAAGAAGTCAACATAGCAAGTCTCATGGAGGAAGCTGGTGACGTCCTCTGGTTCTTAACTCTCCTCGCTAAGTGTATGGGAGTAGAACTTGAGGATATTGCTAAGGAGAATATCCGGAAACTGAAACTTAGATTCCCTCAAGGCTACTCTGACATTGATGCAAAGATGCGTTGGGATAAAGTAACTTCTATCTCTCCTTACTCTAAAGTAGTTACAGTCATCGGAGAAGAGGAAGGGGAAGCTAATAACTCCTTAGAGGAAGCCTTGTTACCTTTGACTTATGTAATGTCTAGCTTCAAGGAAGATGAAGCATACGATGAGGCTAACAAAAATGACTAAGAAGATAGTGATAGTAGGAGGAGGCGGGAGCGCAGAGCAGTTCCTTCAACTCTCTCTTCTTTCTGAGAAAGAGAATCTTCTCTTCGGTGCTGAGGTATGGGCTATTAACTTTGTAGGCTGCACACTTAAATGTGACAAGATAATAGCAATGGATTATATGGAGATAACAAGAGGTGCTTGGCCTCCTCATATGAAACAATACCTAGAGAGAACTCAGATTCCTGTAATCTCCTGTGCAAAGGTAGCAGGAATAAACATAGAAGAATATCCTATCAAGGAAGTCATAGAATTCTTTACCGGACTCTCTTATTTCAATACCTCTGTAGCCTACGCAGTAGCTCTCGCTATCTACCAAGGCGCTACAGACATAGGACTCTATGGCATAGATTTCACATGGCCTGGTGTTATAAACAAGGAAGAGGCTGGAAGAAGTTGCGTAGAATTCTGGTTAGGAATTGCAGTACAGGCAGGAGTTAAGATTCACGTAGCAGGGACTTCTACTTTGTTGGATACTGTAAGTGGAAGAAGGCTCTATGGTTATGCAGACTACTTAGAAAAAGAAAAGGAGAATAAGAATGAGCGAAACTAATCAAGTAACTGACGTTATGTTAGACTTAGAAACTCTAGGAACAATCCCAGGGTGCGGCATCCTAGCAATAGGAGCTACCTCATTAGATTTAAGGCATAGGTTCTATGAGAAAGTAACTCCAACTAGTAACAAAAGCTTCAGACTATTCACAGAGCAAAGTACTTTAACTTGGTGGGATAGACAGAGTGAGGCAGCAAAGACAGAGAGTTTCTCAGGAACACTTGATTTAAATACTGTACTTAATAACTTCTCTATCTGGTTTAAGAGTCTACCACTAGATGAAAAGACAATCAGGGTATGGGGTAATGGAGCAGACTTTGATGTTCCTATCTTGAGAGTAGCTTACAAGGAGGCCGCAATTACTTGTCCTATTCCACCCTTCTCAGCTAGATGTTATAGAACTTTGAAAGAGGAATTCAAAGAAGTAAAGAAGCCAGCCTTTGTAGGAGAGCGGCATACTGCAATAGCAGATGCTAGGTTTCAAGCAGAACACTTGAGGCTTATTTTGAATCTAGTAACTAAGAGGAGATAAAAGAAAAACCCCACAGAGCTATTAACTTTGTGGGGTTCTTTTTATTATTCTCTTATTCTAAATCATCTACCATTACATTATATATCTCTCCTGGCCTTAGCCTTGCTTTAAGGTTCTCTGCTCCAGTCCTTCCAACAGAGTGCTGTGCTTCTCTAATAGCAGCTCTCCATCCCTGTGCAGTCCCAGTCCTCATATACTCATACTGAAGTTCCTGAACTTTCTCAGAGTCTAAAGTCCCGTCCCTTATCATAGTCTTCAAAGCCCTAGTAGTCTGCTTCCTATTATCTGCATCGGCAGCGCCATATACGGACTTAAGATTGATAACCTCTCTAGCTTTGATTTCTTCTAAAGGCCGCGTTGCCATTAAGCGAGCTACGATTCCTTGAGGAGTATAGATATCTTCAGAAGAAGAGACAATCTCTCCGGCTCCTGTGATAGCATTGCCACTAGCCAATTCACTTATACGAGCAATAGGCCTGTTCAAACTCTGCAAACTTAAGGCTTCTAACATAGCCCTTCCTGTGTTCTTATCTGCTGTGAAAGCAGCAGTTACTAATCTCTCCCCAGCTAAGTAACTCTGTTTAGCTAAGTTAACAGTAGCGATAGTATCCATAGTAAGAACTGTAGGAACTCTGGGCTGTATATCACCACGAGTAGTAATACCAGGACCGAAACTAGATGGAAGACCGTAGAGAAGGATATTAGCTGCTTCATCAGGGATACTCCTAAAGGTTCCAGTCTCTAAGTCATAGTGGTTATCAGACATATGAGTTCCAATAGCTTCACTTACCATATGGAATCCTGGCAAGGAAGAAGCTCCGAAGATAGAACTCTGAGTAAGCATCATCTTACCAAGAGCTGCCCAATCCTTATTCTCTACCTGTCTATACATCTGCTGTCCAAGTGTTAGCATATAAGTCTGAAACAATCCCATAGCAACACCGAAGGTTCCTTGGAACATAGCAGGTCTTTGGGAAGCCGTGTAGTTTCCTATAGCTTCATCCATGAAGTTTCTGGCAAAGGTCATAGCTCCAGTGTCAGAGATTCTAGGATAAGCTTTCTTAGCCATAGCAAAGCCAGTAAAGAAAGTAGATTTTCTAACCAGAGTTTCGCTATAATCAGCTGGCTTCGCCATCATATCTAAGAACTTAGAGTGAAGAACTTCCTCACTCCTAGCTATAACTCCTCCCTCTAAACTTCTATGCTGGGCAATAACATCAGTTGCTTCCGAGACAATAGCTTTAAACAAATGCTTAGCTTCAGCTAACTTAGCAATCCTTGGGCCTTCAGTAGGATGATTCATCAATCTAATTCCATCATACATAGTTTCCACTAAATGGAATTTAGCTTTAGGATCTAAGACTCCATCTATAAAACTTCCCTCAAGTTTCCTACTAATTGCTCCTGAGGTAAGAATAGGAAGAGAAACCATGTTGACAAGAGGCTGAGCTAACTCCATGAATCTTAGAAGGGAGGTCGCAGCAATGCCATTTGTAAGAGCAACAAGTCTTGGAGTAGAAGCTTCAGGAGAAATTCTTCCTTCATTCAAGTATCTTTCATAATCTTGGGCAGCCTTAAATGGAACAAAGCCATTAGTTTCTAGTTGAGAATTAATCTTAGTCCATTCTTCACTTGTTCTAGTAGATTTATTACCGAAGAGTTTCCCTGCTATTGGAGCTAGGTCTGAGAAGATTTCAGTAATCTTATGAATAGCCATGTCAGTTATAACCTGACCTCTTTGCTGCCCTTCAGCCCAAGCAGTATGCTCAGAAAGATTACTCTTTCCTAGAATTATATTCTTGACAACCATTCCTACATCCACAGGCTTCTTAGAATTCTTACCTACAGCGCCAAGAGTTCCCTTCTCATAACCTAACTGAGAGATATCTGAGATAGTTTTAAGCTGATCCATTACTGGCTGAAGCTTAAGTTGAACTACGTCATCCACTCCTGCTCTTAAGTAGTGTTCATAGGCTCCTACTACTTCAGCCATAGGTTCTGAGTTAGTCTTAACGATAGCAGATGCTGAGCTTCCTCCATGCTGCATAGAGACATCAGCTATTCCCATATACATAGGATCATGGCGGCCGGCTACTTTATTATAGAACTCTTGATCTCGTCCCTTCATAACTACCTTAAGAGGAGAGTCAGCAGGGAGATTTTTCTCGAAAGCGGCCACGTGATCTAGTAACTCTCCCGGAGTCCTAGCATGAAGTAAGGTAGTAGTTCCATCAGTTCTGTTAAAGATATATGCGATCTGCTTCTCTCTAGGATTGAAAGCAGGAATCCATAAACCTAAGTCAGTTATACTCTTATTACTATAGACTGTAGGTTTAAGGTTCTTCAAGTCATACATCTCTCTACCAACTTTAGAGTAGAGTTCAAACATCTTCCTTACCTCAGGATTTACTATCTGGAAGTCTTTGCCATTATATTGGGCAGCCTTAAGAATCAGGGAACCATCTTCTGCCTTCTCTCCAGTCCTCTGCATAATCTTGCCAGTAGTCTCGTCGTAAGATCTCCAGCCTTTCAAAGAGGCATTAAAGTTTAGAGAGATATTATGTTCTAGGGTGGCCGCCCCATCCCTTAAGATCGTTCCACCTTGCTTAGAGATTGGGTCTATGAAATTAAGTGAGATTTTATTAACAATGGTTGTTACATCCTTACCCATGTTAACAGCTAGGACTCCAGCAGTTCCCATCTTCTCTAAGGCTCTATTAGCAGAAGTGAAGAAAGTTGAGATTAAGCCTGAACTAGTTACCTTATCTATATTCTCACTAAGAACTTTGTTGATAGTCTTAGTATCATCAAGTTGAAAGTAGTTATGAATATCTTGAACTAAAGAACTCTTAGACTTAGCCATGTAGAAGTCGGTTAAGCCATTAGCAATGTTATCACCTTTAGTTAAGTTTAAGCTAGCAGCTATCGAAGCATTATTAACTTTCTTCTTGCTTTGAGACATGGCTACAGCTCTATTCTTCTGGTCAAGCGCTGCTATGATATCTTGCTCATTAGAGAACTTCGTGAAACCCTTAGCGGGAATATCTGTCTTAGCAAGAATAGCAACTACTGTCTCCACTGGAGTTCCAGTTCTCATTGAGATAGTCTCTACTGCATTATTTAACTTAGCCATGTCAGTAACAGAAACAATAGTTCTTTCCTTAGCATGATTACTTAGTTCAGCTAAGTTAAGTCTGGTGGAAGTCTTATTAGGAAGTTCTGTTATAAGTTCTATGGTGGTTTTGTTCTGTTCTTCTAGGGGAAGTTGCTTAAGTCTAGCTTCAAGTGCTTTCAACATAGGAAGATCGGTGGAGGCTACTCTGGCATTGTTAAACTCAGTAGCTCCAAAGTCTTTTACTTTTAATAAAGACATGGCATATAGTTTCTCTGCATCATGAGTAGCAAGGTTAGGAATCTCTGTGAAAGTATCATGATTAGCAAAACGAGTTTCTATCTTAATGGACTTAGTAGTTAAAGACTCTATGGTGTTACCTGAATCTGCAAGAGTTCCAAAATATTTAGCTCCTTTGATAGAAACGAATCCTCCCTTACCTTCATTAGCCCAAGGAAAATAAACTACCTGTTGAGCAACTTCTTTCTCTCCTTCTACTCCATTTATAAGAGTCTTAATCTTTGTAGTGAAAGAAACCTTATCAGTTAAAGAGGCTGTAGAAGCTTCGAAGCCTTTAGACTTAGGAGAATAGAAGGAAGCTTTATCCATTCCAACAAAACTGTTATCTCTAATGAATCTATCGAGATAGACTTTCTTAAGTTCTTCAGAAGCGTTATCCAAGATTCCCTTCATGGAAAGCATAAACGCTTCTTCTCTTGTAATAGAGAAATCTAAAACTTTCTTTGTATAGGGATTAAGGTTATAGTTAAGATCTTCAGGGAGAGAAGAGTCACTTCTAGTTAACTTAGCTTTCCAGTTATCTACATTTCTACCCATTGTCTGGAGGGCTTCCCCGCTCTGTACTGTTGCTTCTAAGGGTTTATAACCTTCAAAGACTTCCTTACTTACAGCGGATTCTAAGCCATGAGTTAAGTTCCTAGTCATTGCAATAGAGCCAACCAAACCAATCCCACCTCCTACTATAGTTCCAATTCCACTCCAGAAGGCAAAGTTATTAGCGAAGTCCTTATTATAATCTTCCATATAAGGATGAGCATTCATGGTCATGACAATGGCGGCCTCAGCAGCTACGGAATCTAAGGTAGCATTATAAACACTACGACGAGCTAATGCACTGGTGGCCTTAGATACTAGTTCAGAATTAGGCCCAGCCATAGCGAAGGCATCTTCCACCTTCTTCATCTGTGCAACTTCTCCAGCCTTTGAGAATAGAGAAATAGCTTTACTTCCATTCCTGTAAGCAGTTAAGCCCTTCATAGCCAAACCTAGCGGCACAAAGGAACCTGCTATGAAGGAGGCCGCCTGTACTGCATCAGGATGTTCGTTGTAGATTTGAAGAGCATCCTTATCTATTCTGGAAAGTAGATCTGAAGTAGAAGCATCTTCGGTTCCTGGAATAGAATTCCATACAGTAGTTCCAAAGTCTGCTACTGCTGCCACGGCGCCGTGAATAAGAGTAGGTGCTAGCCCCATAGAATCTGCTGTGGTGGCAGCCTGTGCTCCATACTTAGCTGATAGATAGTCATCCATTAGTTATTGCTCCTCTTCTTAAGTACTGGTTCTCCTACTGCGGATTTTGCTGCCTCTTTAGCACTACTATGTATTCTACCAAGAACTCCAGTACCTATCTGGCTAAAGGGTGTTTCAAGTACAGCAGCTGCACCAGACCCTACATAACCAAATGGAATAAGAAGTCCGGCAGTAGCTTGCTGAAGACCAAATGCAGATACGTCCCATATTCCCTTAATACTACTAGATAGAGTCGCTTCATCATTCCTATGTAGCACACTTACCATTGTAGTCTGTTCTAATTTCTTATAGAAATCCTCTACATTAGTCGCAGGCCACAGAGTGTTTGAATTACTCTTAGCAGACTCAGCCGCTCCTACTTGAGCTATGAAAGTTTTAGCAGCAGAGAGTTCAGCTGGCGAAGTTAATCTACTCATAGCCATCATGATGTTAGCCATGGTAGGCTGTTCACCTCTAGCAGTAACTTGAGCCATAATACCGGAAGTTGCAGGAGAGCTTATCAACATGGCTTTAGATGCTGGAGTCCACATAGAAGTATCCATGAAGTTCTTCTCTGCCTTTATCTTCATAAGATCATCAGCATAAGCTAAGGAGAGTCTATGGATATCAGCCTTGTTAGCGGAAGGATCTTGCTTCAAGAGAGCTAAGTTAGCGAGGGCGGCCTCCTTATCCTTAGACTTTGCAGGGTCTAGGAAGAGTTCATTTATAGCCTTCTCAGGACTACCTAAGTAACCTTGATATTCTCCTACCTCTTTTAAGGCTTTAGTCCTTAGTTCATTGTCATCTCCTGCTTTGTTAGAGAGGAAGGTCTTAACAGCAGTTTGTTGTGCTGGAGTTCCGGTGAGGAAAGACTTAAGAACTTCTGGCTTATTAGCTACCTGAGCTACCTCCACTGCTTCCTTGTCTTGATGCTTAGCCAGATAGACAAGTTTTCTATCAACAGGCATTCCCTTAATCTCTGGGAACATCGTATCGTAGTTATCAATCACTTCCTTAGGAGTAGATTCTGCAATAATCTGAGCCTTGGCTACAGCAGTGTCTTCTTTATCCATCATTTTAGATGCTTCTGAGCCGGCCTTCTGGATAAGGAACTGGCCTTGTGCCATAATACCAGCATGGATAGGATCAGTTGTCAATGATTGAGTGGCATATTGAGTAGCATAACTCTTTGCTTGCTGGAGTTGCTGTTGAAGTTGTATTGTCTTAGGACCAATAACTTTAGCTGGATTATTAGGTGACAGCATATCAGCCGCCATACTCTGCTGAATAGTCTGCTCAAGTTGAGTTACTCCAAACTTCTCATTGGCCTGAGCAATAGCTTCAGCTTCTTTAGTAGCCTTGTAGCTATTGAGTTTACCTATTGCAACCTGAGCTATGTTGAGTTTATCTCTAGAGGTAGTAGCATTCTCTATATCTAGATTAGTCTGAGTTAAATCGAAAGAATTTGCAGAAACAGTAGAAGAAGAAGAGGATGGAGATCCTGAGCCTGACAAAGTGACTCTACCACTAGCATCCAGTGTTGCCTGTGAGTTAGAGCCTCTCAGTCTAGCTCCCTCATTTACGTTATCTACTCCAGCACTCCTTATCGTAGTAATACTAGGATCACCTTGCAGAAGCATTTGAGTTTTCTCAGCTAGATTAGGAGGGAAGGATGTATCTACTGTAGCAGGTTTAGCCCTCCATGCTGCAAGCTCTGGAGAGATGAAATTATTAAGAGTATCTTCTAGGATTGCCATTATTATATTCTCCTATTACTGAGTCATTAGGAAATCATACAAACTATTACCACTACCTGACTTTCCTAATTTAGAGTAATACACATTAGGATCTAGTGAGGTTCCACCTCCTGCGTCTGCACCTGCCCATGAGGTAATTCCTGGCGCAGTCACTCCTCCTCCTCCTAGAGTTCCTGTTCCTGCGGAAGTTCCTCCTACTTGCTCAGTCTTTCCTCCTCCTGTTGTTGTCTTCTGTATGTTACTAACAGCATTCTTAGCAATACCAAGAGCTGCAATTAGTTGCTGTCCTACTGGATCTAATGCATTACTAGCCATTCCAGCTAACTCATTAGTAAGTTGAGCTGTGATTCCTCCATAACTCTTAGCCTGCTCTGCTCCTAATGCAGAAGCTGCAAGTGCAGAATCTCTAGCCATATTCTGACTAAGGAGTCCCTGCATAGAAGAAGCTGAGGTTCCTGCTCCTTCTACTGCTTTCTGAATTTGAGGCATATTAGTCTCCATAGCCTTCTGAAGATTAAGAGCCATAAGTCCTTGAGCATCAGTGAAAGCTTGGCCAGTAGAGAACTGTCCTAGCATCCCTTGGATTAAGTCTTGTGTCTGTTTCTTACGAGCTATCTCTGCCTTCTGTTGAAGGGAGCCACCTCCTTGCAGCATAGTAATAAGAGCTTGCAAAGATGCAAGACTTTGTGGATCCATATTCTGCTGATTGGTAATCTCTTGCAGAGGAGTATTCGTAGTTGATTTAGAAGTTCCAGGTTGTCCAAAGGTTTGAGAAGCTATCTGGTTAGCTTGTTGCTTAAGTGCTGTGTCAGAATTAGTGGTAGATATAGGGAACCCCTGAGAATCTACATTAGTTGTATCCATGATTTAATATCCTTTATAAAGAATTAAGTTGCTTATTACCTTCTACCAGCAGAGTTTGCCCTAAACTCCATGTACTGTAAATCCCAATTTCCTGACACTGTTATTGTGTGCCACCTTCCTACATTATAGCAACCAACTTCTATGCTTGCAGCAGTAGTGAAAGGAAAAGGAATAGTCATTGTAGGTTCTAAAGCCCTGCCATCGAGAGAAGAATCAAGAATAACATTCCCAGTCGAAGAACTCCTAAAATGAACTCGAATCTCCTGAGCTTTAGTAAATCCTAGTCTTGAGTAACCCATCTTGCCATAACGAATCCATGAAGTTGCTGGATTGGTATCGAATATCTTAATAGCCCCGGCGGCATCCATCATACTCATAGCTACACCAAAGTTAGTATAAGAGACAGTAGGCCCTGTTGCATTCACTGGAGCCATATCGAACAGAGTTTTGAAGTCTGCTTTGAACTTCCCCCACTTCTTAAGAGCTGTATCAAGGACAAAGGCTCCTACAAAGGTAGGATAGATTGGAGCTATAGAACCATTGTCCATTAAGAAGGTTGCACCTGGAGTTGTTACATTAGCATAAGGTGGAAGAACGCTAGAGCCATTGATTCCTGAGCCTGGGATTGTTAGAGAACCTAGGAGAGAGGTGAAGGAACCTAAGGGCTCTCCTTGAGCTATGTAAGCCCAACGAAGATTAAGTTGTTGAGCGGTGAAAGTAGAGTCAGCTGTTATTGTAGGATTAGCTGTTACTACAATAGAGACTGTGTCGAAGTAGTCTATATAGTAAGGAAGCGAATTTACCATAGCTAGTCCTACACCAAAGGCTTGAGCTGTTCCAGCAGCTCCTCCAGGGCCTGGAATAGTCTGGAATAGATCATAGAATATACCTGTTACAGTACCAGGAGTATCAGGGGATGCCTGTGGGTTACTGAAATTATAAGTAAAGCCAGGAGATGCAACAAATCTTCCAGTAAAGTTTGGGGCAGCTGCTAGTATCTGTATCCATGCCTCATAGTAACTCGTCAAACTCAGTTTCACTGTTGGAGTATAGGGAAAATCACTGGCTACTATTATTGAACCATTCGGATCATTTAGTGTTGCTTGATACATCGAAACAGTAGAGACTCCAGCTCTTATAGAATAGGTCCTAACAGTTCTCTTCTTTACATCCCAGCCACCTAAGAAAGTTCTAGTCAATGAGTAGTTATTAAAACCTATAGAAGGTGGAGTAGTTACAACTGGAGCAGCTAGTGTGCCTCCTCCATCAAGAAAACTTCCTACTAGAACATCAGCTCCTACTTGATGAGTACTGCCAGTTCCTCCTCCGGCTGCTACTAACACATCTATGGCAGTTTGAGCTAAAGCACTACTAGCATAGGCAGTTCCACCTACTACGGTTGTATTTACTTTGTTTGGAATAGCTTCGATAGCCACTTTATTAGCGGCTTGAATGGTTGCAAAGTTAGCCCACTCTGCTGTCTGTGCAGAAAAAGCTTCTATCATGAACTCATCTGGCACACCTTTCTGTCCTAAGGAAGCTGCAAGGGTTCCCCACATCTTGGCGCCCCCGTTAACATATGAGACACTAGCAAGAACATCAGTTCCTGTTAGAGTAGTAAGAGCAGCAGCATCAGTATATGGAACTGCATTTTTAGAATTGAATGTAACTCCTATATAGATAGGAGTATTAGGAACATGTTGATAGGTACTAGCATCTATGGTATAAGGAATTGCTGCTGTCATATCAGGCGGAGGCACAGGACAGACTGTGGCTATAGTGGAATTCCACCACAGAATGTCATTCTCTAAAACGCCTGCACTCATATTAGTAGCGATAGAGGCTGCTACACTTCTAGGCGTATAAACAAGTCCTACTATTCCTACTACATTTAGTGGGGTAGTATAGGCTCCTGTCCAAGCTCCATTATTCTGTAAAACTCTATTAGTAACAGTATCTATAGTATGATAACTAAAACTAACTCTACCATCTATATAAGTATTATCAATCACAGAAAGAATTAAATATCTCCCATTCATAAAATCTAAGTAAACAGGAGAGTTACTCTCTTTCAGCAAATCATAGGTATCAGTAAGAACTTCCTCAAACTGGTGACTCTTAGCTAAAGCATTGAACGCTCCTAATTTCTTAATACCTGTGTTAGTGAAAGCATAATGCTCAATGTCAGTAATCCCTGTAGTTACTTGGAAAGGATAAGCGATACCAGCTGTATCAGAGACAGTGTTAGCTTCCCATATAAGGGCTATGTCATTGGTGAATCTTACTCCAACAATTCCTTTTGTTGTGTAGATAACGAAGCCATCTCCTTGCTGTAGAATATTGACAATCCTTCCTCTGACTCCATTGAAAGTAGCATTGCCTGCTCTAGTAGTTACAGATGGAGTAAAATCAGAAAGGACTGCTAAGTCACTCCAACTTACTGAGTTAGCTGAATCCCAGAATCCTAATCTTCCCCCTGCTCTAAAGATGCCCTTCTGTCCTGCCATGTTTAAGAATGTAGGAACAAAGACAGAGACAACTCCAGCATAAGTTATCTTATCTACATTAGTTTCCCCTTCTCTATAGGCATAGAAGGTATTCTCTATGATGCAGAAACTCCAGTTCTTATGAGTTCCAACAGTTGGGACAGTTCTAGCAGAGACCTTAGTCCATGCAGAAGAAGCAATGGATGGAGTAGTAGTCCACATCCCATCTTCACAGAGAGCTACTAGGATATTCTGATAAGTGTCCTTCTGAAGAACTAGAACTCTATCAACTCTAGAAGTTAATGCAGTTATATTAAGAGTGGAATTAAGCCCGAAGTAACTTCTGTAGCCATAGACTGTAGGAAGGAAGTTATAACCTTCGTAAGAAAGAATTGGAGGCATCTTCTCAGGAGTATCTTCGTTCTGAGTATAGCCTTGATTCTCTGGGAAGTAGTTAGGATCTACTACCACGAAGCTCTTGGTTACGTCTATAATCTTAACACGCTGAACCATTTTGTTTTCCTTCTCTTTCTCTTAGATTCTGGTAACTTGCTGCTCAAGAGCTAGACCTGACCAAGTATCTACTATCTGTAGAACGACTCTACCAGTAGCGGAAACTCCTCTAACATTCAGAGTGGCTGAGTTCCCTACGAAAGCTACTATCATGGAGGCTGGCACATGGATAACATCTACAGCTACTGTTCCTACTACTGGAGTTACAGGAGAAGCTGATGCTGCAATATAGCAATCCTCTGAAGAGGAAGCAATGAAGATTTTGTCAACATACTCAGCAGGAATAGCATTAGCTATATAACCAGCTGCCGTAAAATCAACTAGTAAAACCCCTAGAGGCTTAATTACCTCTAAGGGGATAGCTTGACCACTAGCTGTTGAGAGAGGATAGCGTTGGGCGGTTGCCATTTCTTAAGTCCTTAAAAAGGTAGGAGCTTTACCGGGCCGCATTGCAAACCACCAGCCTATGCAAACACCGGCTTGAAAGAGAATCCATTCTATAACAAGTACATATAAACGCATAGTCTCTTTAGGATCAATAGCGACTCCTAACTGATCTACTAACTTCTGCAACTGCCAGAATATGATAGTTGTTCCTAAAAGGAAGCAGAGGGTTATTATAGGTCTTACTACTTTACTGAGTTTATCTACCCAGCCATCAGCCGAGGTAGGCGCCGCGAACTTATAAGACTCAGCCATGGCGTCATATCCTGCAACCTCAGTAGCTGTTTCTCCTTCTACTGTAGCTACTTGGATTTTGTTAGCATACTCAGTTTCCATGTACTTACGATCAGCTTCTTTTTCGAGGAGTTCATGCTCTCGCTGAAGTTTATGATCTTCGAGGTCTATCTTCTTTGCCTCAAGATCTAGTTTACGATTAAAGTAGCCCCCAACAAGGCCTACTATAGAGCCGAAGCCGCCACTTCCAAAGATTCCTAAGATTATTTCAAGCATTTCAAGTATTCCTTATAGAGAGAAGAAAAGGTTCCATCTTCATTGCTTCGTTAAGTTTTCTTACTGCTGGCCTAGAGATAAGTCCAGCGAGAACTCCATCCATTTTTCCTAACTTCTCACAAGGTAGAATACAGCCATGACTATTAGTCTTAAATCCCATGTCCTTATTTCCTGCGAAATTACCAGAATGAATAAGGATATTTCCTCTGCCAGAAACATTAGTAACTTGATAAGTCCAACCAAACTTAGGAGATTTAATCCATTTACAAATATAACTTCCTTCAGGAATACAAGATATTTGTTTGATATTATCTCGGAAGGGAAGCTCCATAGTATGCAGAATGAGATTATCTATATACAAGGATCCTGGAGTTCCTTGGGCTGTTGATTTCAGGCGAAGAAGAAGGGCTTTATTCATCTCTCTTTTCATTTCTTAAAGAAGTAAAGAATAGCCCCAACTGTAGCTCCCAGCACTACAAACCATTTAGCTATGTCAGCTAGTAATTGAACAGTCTTAATAAAGTCTTTAGCTTGACTCCATGCAGTTAGAATCTCTAACATAGCATCTACTGTTTTTCTATTATCTTGAAGAGTCATCTTAATTTCTATCAAATCTGTGTGGATAATAGAGACTACCTCGGCATGATCTTGCAATGCAGGGCAGGGAGAAGAATGGCCTGCTGGACAATCACAACTTCTTCTATTGAAAGAACTCATCTCAGTTAACTCTCCAATTAGTAATGGATTCATCCCAAGTATACAATAGACCATCTGTGGGGTAGAGAATGGGAGCAATCCACTGGCAGGTAGTCTCGTCTAGAATCCAGGATGGGTAAGGTGTAGGAGGAATAAAAGCATCCCTGTTCTTATCGTAGTAGTAACCAATTCCAGCAAAGTTCTTTCTTATAGTCCCATTATAAGAGGTCTGAACCCAGTTTCCTCCTAAGTTGAGATCATACTTAAGGAACTCAGAACCTCCTACTTCATGTGCGTTATCTACCACTAGGACACGAAGAACTATATTGTTTTGATCTATCTCAGCAAAATGTGCCATTATAATCCTTTAAAATCCTTTAAAATGTAATACTACCTGAGGTCAGGAATGTGTAAACTTTATACCCACCACCTGTTGTCAGTGTTCCATTCGTCACAGAGGTTGCATTGTCGTATGTATCTGCATAGCGAATTATAACTATGCCAGAGCCACCAGCTCCTCCATCTCTAGTATATCCGTTCTGGTTAGCTGCGCCATCTCCTCCATTGCCACTATTCGTAGCTCCGGCTGGGGCTGGTTCTGTTCCTGCGATATTATCTCTTCCTGTGCCTCCTGCTGCATAAGTAACAGCAGAGCCACTGATACTACTGGATGTACCAGCCCCTTTCGTAATACCAGAGCCGGCACTACTAGACCCTCCACCTCCTGCTCCTCTGTAACTAATAGTCGCAGTAGCTCCATTATTACCTTGTCCTGCTGTAGCAGTCCCACCTACTCCGTTAGTTCCAGTACCAGAAGTACCACCGCCACCAGAACCTCCATTGCCACCTGCTCTATCTATAGCAGCCTTAGCTCCATAACCACCTCCATCTGAAGTTATAGCTCCAAAAGAGGAAGTATTGCCTACTGAGCCGTCAGTAACAGCCCCACCACCAGCTCCTGTGGTTCCATCTCCAAAAGCTCCGCCAGCTCCTACTGTTACAGTAATAGGAGTTCCAGCAGATACTGCTAATCCAGCTGCTGTCCTATATCCTCCAGCGCCAGCACCAGCTCCGCCACCATAGGCAGAACTAGCTGAACCGCCACCTCCGCCTCCGGCTACTACTAAATATTCTACAGAAGGAGGGGCATTACCAGCTACCCCAACTTTAGCCATTAACATCACTATCTTTTTAAGTTGGCTCATAGTCTTTCCTTACACAGCGGCTACACAACGCCATTTGCTAGTAGCAGCATTCCACAAGAAGCCTACTGTGAGCATGGCAGTCATTACAGTAGTAGCCGGGAGCGTGACTGTAGAAGACTCAAAGGAAGCCCCCCAAGTTATAGCCCTTGCTGCTGTCCCTGTTATCTCGATAATAAGACTATCACCATCTACGGGAGTGCCTGTAAGGTTCGTAGTCATAGAAGTAATATCTACAGCTAGGGCTGTTATCGAGTGCTTATCTACATTATCTGTATTGATAGTAGGAGTAGCTGAGGAAGCTTCTGTAGAAGTTCTACTTGTAACTCTCTTATTTGTTAATGTATTAGTGGAAGAGATAGATGGAATTGTCACACCCTCTACCGAGATAACTCCTGCACTTACTCTTGTGAGAGTAGTATCACTTGCGTGCCCTAGGTTGATCGCAGTGACTTCTATCGTCGGGGCGCCAGTCAAGGCAGTAGCTACAGTGTTATCTCCAGTATTCGTACCACTATTAGCAGAACCAGCAGCTACTGTTCCTGTAGCACTGATATTACTTCCTGCAATAGTTCCTGTCTTTGTTAAGTTACCAGAGGAACTCTCTGTTCCTGTGCTTCTAGTTATAGTAGATTTAAGCACCCAAGTAGGAACCACTCCGGCAGTATCTGAAGCTGCATAATATACCTTCTCTAGCCCAGACTCAGTAAATGCAACCAAGAAGCAGGCATCTGTAACATCTCTTCCAAGGAAATTCCCGGATGCATCTAAGGCCACGTTATCAGACCAGTACCACATACATAACTCACCAAGTAGCGTGTAGATGCCTCCAGATAAGACTCCAGGATCGCTCCATGTACCACGACGGAACTTAGACGTATCCAAACTTGATACTGATTGATCTCCATTCTTAGTGTAGGTATTCAGAGTAGCTAGTTTAGCCACAGCAGTGCAGTTACTGAGATCACCAGAGGCAGGAGTGCCTAGTGCTGGAGTTACTAAGGTTGGAGAAGTAGCAAACACCAAAGCTCCTGTTCCTGTCTCATCACTAATAACTCCAGCAAGTTGAGTTGAGGTAGTTGCTGCAAACTGACTAAGTGGATTAGCTACTAGAGCATCACCACTACCAGCTCCTGCTGAGGAAGCAGCTTCTACATTAACTCCATCTGCATAGAGAAGCTGATGCTGAGTTTGTGTCACTGCTACACCTGTTCCTGCTGCTGTTTTAAAGGTTGTTGTGAAAGCTCCTGTATTAAGGTTCTCCGCAACAAAGGGAGCCATTGTGTTATCAGTGACTATAATAGCATTACTGACCAGTAAACCGGCTGTTGCTATAGAAGTAGCTTTGTTCTGTTCAGCAGTAAGAACAGTAGTTCCACCTATAGTAGTGACAGTGATATGCTCTGGAACATAGCGCCAGTGGGGAAGAGAAGTCCAAGCAGTGGCTCCGTCTCCTATCTTAAACTTAGTAGTGTCTGTCTCATAACCTATAACTCCCACAGCAAGAGTAGGATTAGCAGAGGTCCATCCTGCAGCAGTGTTATTCTGTACAGCACTACCAGCTCCTACAGAAGCCCAGGTAGGAGTTGTAGTTGTTAGAATCCAGAGGGTATTATCATCTGTTTGAAGAGCTAATTTTGTTAGATCAGCTGCTACAAAGCCTGTAGCTGCTATTCTGGCGGCCGCATTTGCATATGACCAATTATGAGCAAGATGAGTGTCACCTAGTACTATATTCTTATGCAGCATTCTATGCTCCTATTCCCATGATAATATCTCCTGTAGAGGAGAGAAGAAAGTCAGGAACCAGAGAAGTTCCTGCTATGTAAGTTACATCTAAATTGCCATTTACTGAAGCTAGCACAGGCTCGTAATGAGAGACTGAGGTTAGACCTGATAGAGAAGCATACTCTGCTGCAGTAAGGTGATAGTATTGCCCAGCCCCTCCACCTTGTAAACCAGTTAAAGAAGAGTGAGCTGAAGTTCCAGTTCCTGCTCCAGAAGTTCCTTTAGGAACAAAGGCAGTCATTATTCATTCTCCTGCATATCTCTTCTAGCTGCTAAAAAGAATTCCATCCCAGTAGCTGTAGAGAGTCTTGAGGAAGCCTCATCCCCACAATCCATGAAGACCTTAGCCGCAGCCAGATCTATAATAGCATAAGGCATGATAGTAAACATCCAGTGAGTTGGAAGAACTACTGCATCTAAAGTTGGAGCATAAGAGAAGTAACCTACTTCCAGAGCAGTAGTTAACTCACTAAGAGTATAGGTTAAGGAAGTCCCACTTACATAATAGACATTAGGTTGAACATTACCTTTAGGCGTAAGGATCATGTCAGCTGCTAAAGGAGATAAGTAGTATCTTTTTCCTGTTGGCTTCATATATTTGAACTTCCTAAATCTTGTCAGAGCAGTTAAAGCTATAGTTGTGCCATAGGAAGTAGAATCTACTGTCAAAGAAGATTCTAGGAAGTCTTGCGCGAAATTGCCTTTAAGAGTCAAAAAAGAAACCACCCTGTTAATAGCAGTAGCGGCTTCGACCGTCTTATCGGGACGCTTTGTTAGTCTTAAGACTTCTGTATGAATCTCTGTGAAGTTCATTCTTGTTCCCTTTCATTAAACTTCTTAAAGCTCCCTACCTATTACTAAGTAAGGAGACTTAAACAGTCTAAAACTTTTGTTAAGCTACCAGTTCACCTATACCAGTGATAGTAACAGTGGCAGCGGCTGTCATCTGGCAATGATACCTACGCACTTTAGATGCTGCATTATCAGTAACGCCAGCCAGAGTAACACCAACACCGCCTGCCAGAGTACAGATATGAGCTACTCCATTTACATGAGTAAACTCCCACGAGTCGCCAATAGCTGGATCATTCAAGGCTGCAATGATAGCTACTGCTGTATCTGTGGTATCAGTGTAAGCTGCGGTTGGGCCAGTGCGCATGATAAGACCTGCTACAATACCAGCTGCAGTCAAGACGCCAGCACCAGCGGTAGTAATAGCAGTCTGAGCACCACGTCCTGGAAGAACTACAGAGAGAACTCCAGCTGTATTAAGCAAACCCTTACCATCTACGGTAGCATCCAGTGTGATGTCATTTGCTGTAAGGTCTAGTCCGCCGCCCGCCGAAGCTGTTACTGCACCAAGAGCTGCTACTGTTTCGAGAGAATAAGCACCATCGGAATTTAGTGCTATGATTTGAGCTACCATGATATCACCTTCTTTCTATAAAGTTTAAGAGTAAGAAATGTTTTGTTTCTTTACTTGCCAGTCTAGGAATTCAGTATCTTCCTTAGACTTAGGAGTGTAGATTCCCTCAATAGAGGGTTTTAAGATTGAAGAACCTGTTTTGAAGGTAAAAGGATGCGAGGTTACCCTATATTCCTTCTTTTCTTCTACAGCTTTTTTAGTTTCTACTATTGGGATAATGATTGACATATTAGTTTCCTTAAAAGAAAAGCAACCTAGGACTTGTTAGGGAAAGGAGGATAACCCAATCCTAGGTTGCTAAAAGCCCTTCGCTTTTAACCTTAACCAGCAGCACCAGCGGTCAAGCCAGTAACATAGCCACAAGCGAATGGGTTGATGAGTTCTACTGCGAACTCAGAGGTCAGAGAACCACCGATACCATCAGTGCCTAGTTCTACAGACTTCATACCAACGCCATACTCTTCTGGAACTGCATCACGACCAGCCATATAAGCCAGTTTGACAGCAGCCAAGTCTACTACTAGCATATTACCACCAGTAGGATCGAGGCCATTCATCAGAGGATGCTGTACCAGATTGATAGTACCTTGATAGAAGCGGAAACTAGTGAACTTCATACCAAAGCCAGTCTCAGAGGTCATAATCTGAATTTGACCAGACAGGCGACCAATATCGGTCATGACTTGCATAGCTTTACGATCTACGAAGCCGATACGCTCACCATTGTTACCAATATCAGTAGAGTAGTTGAAGAACTCTTCTACCAAGGCAACCAACTGAGGATAGGTCGTAGTACCACCTGCCGCATTCACATTACCAGGAGCATATTGATAGATAGCATCAATGATACCTTGAGTCGAATGAGTAGGTTGTGCTGTCGTGGTATCCATCTTAGCTTGACCGAAGAGGATTGCACTCTCCATGTCTACTGAATGGAACAGGGAGCAGTCTCTACGACTTTCGCTTACGTTGCTGTAGCCAATCTCAGAGAGGGAAGCACGAGCAGTATCAGTCAACCCCCAAGCATTACGGAAAATTTGAGTATAGTTAGCAATATAAGTCGTTGCCAGTTGACGAGATGCTGGACGCAGAGAACCTTCTGCAAAGGCAGTACCTACTTGCAGAATCTTATCTGCTGCATTCAGAGCTGCTGCTGTAACACGCCCGAATGCACGAGTAACAACTACAGTAGTTGCATCAGTTACACTGACAATACGATAGTTCTCACGAGTCCTTACATTATGCAGAACCATGTTAGCTGTCATGCCAGTAGTAGAACCTACTGTCAAGGAAGTAGCTACGTTCGTATCACCAGCTGTAGAAGTGGTGGTTACGAACGTCATAGTCTTGGAGAAGTAACCATGAGTAGAAGACTTTGCAACCTTCTTACCAGCTTTAGAGGCCAGTGCAAAGAGAGGGGCGGAGCCATTAGGGAAGAGTCGAAGGATTGTATCCGAGAAACTACGGGCATTGAGTTCCGCAGGATTCAGAGAAGTATTAAATACACCAGTTAAGAGTGGCATTTTGTAGTTCCTTTATAAGAGTTAAAAAGTTTAAAACTAACCTGTGATGTAAGCCATATAGTCTACTTCAGCAGGCTTAGTATTACCAGCAGAATCCTTAGATTTATCGGCAGGATTCATAGCGTTATGAATGTCATCCAAATACTTCTTAGCAGCACTAGCTATCTGCTGAGGAGAAGCATCTGCATACTCTGGAGAACTAGCGAAATCTCTAGCAATCCTGTTAAGTTCGTTCTTAATTACTGGGTGGTTGTAGTTGGCATTGGAAGAGAGAGCATCAGAAGTAAGTTGTTGCTTTACTCCTTGCTGAACTCTCTTAGACTCGAAGTCAGAGCGTTGTCCGAGGTGAGTCTCTGTGAGCTTTGTGGCGTGCTCTAGGGAAGCACGATATGAGTTACGACCAACTTCTTGAATCAGTTGCATCATAGAATTAGCATCACCCTCTTGAGCTTTCTTTACCAATTCTGGGTTGATACCCTTAGTAAAGTCCATCTTGCTAGAGACATCTGCAAGGACAGAAGGATCAAGTGAGAAAGCAGGAGCTACGTTGTCTGATTGCTTAGTAGCATTCTCAAACATCTTGGCGTAGGAATCAAGGGGATTTTCGGTATGATTCTTTGGATTGTTCGGGTCAGTACCTTCCTTAGTACCAGGATTCTCTGAGTTAGAGACCTCTACCTTGATAGGGGCTACCTCTTTAGGTTTAAACATGTCTGCGATGAAATTGCTCATGGTATTGCTCCTTTTCTTGTTTGGTGATTGAATACAGGGTTGATATTACAGAGAGTTTACCTTGCACGGTTGCATGTGCAATAGCTATCTCTTGGGCGGTTTTACTATTAGCAGGGAATGCTAAGAGTTCTTTAGTATCTTCCATTGCTAGAATGGAGAGATATTTCTTTATAACAGGATTGGTAAGGAGATCAACAAGGATATCCTCTTCTGTCTTAGTTAGCGTTTGAGTATTGAACATAATAATTCCTTATTGTTGTGGTTGTTGAGCAGCTGCTGCCTGAGCTTGAGCTACCATTCCTTGTTGATCTACTCTCTGTTGTTCTATTGCTTGAGAAGCTTGAAGATTCTGCTGTGCTTGCTCTGGTTGTGGCGCATACTCTTCAAGACCTCTTACTCCCATGAGTTGTGCTAAGTGGACAAACATTCCAGGAAGCATGTTGCCCATAGTAGCTTGAAGAGGTTGAGATTGACCTAAGAGTTGCATAAGTTGCATAATAGAGTCTGTAGCAGCAAGTTTAGACTTAGGAGTATAACCATCTGCAACTCTAAAGGAAAGAACTTTCTCTCTGAGTTTAGAGATCTTAACTTCAAACTCTTTACCTGTTCTCTGTGATACTGTAATAGAATCTTGGCCATATTGGTAGATATTGAGTTTAATAAGTTCTTTGAGAGGCATAAAGACTTGATACTCTAGAGTTAAAGCTGGTAGGCGCAAGCGAGCATCTGCTCCTCCCATAGTATCATCCCACTCTTTTACACTCTTATTACCTTTCTGGAACTTACCTTGCATAGGATTGTTAATGCCGGAAAGCTCTTTCCCAAATCCTACTATTGCCATAGCGTCTTGGATTGTTGTCTCAGTACCACGAGAATCAAAAGGAATTTGGTGATAAGCATCTTGAATCCTTTTGTTAGAATCTAAGGAATTAGACTTAACTGGTATCTTAGCAGCTGGAACTGGGGCATTGATATCAGAAGATTTTATAAGGTCAGAGTCATATAAAGCTCGGTCTGAAACTGCTCTTCTAGCTGCATTGAATCTTATATTAACTAGGGTAGCTGCTGCTTGCTGGAAGGGAATAGAAGCTTCAGCTATCGACTGAGTTTGATTACCTAAGCCATCTTCCAGAGGCTGGCCAAAGAGAACTGGCAGGAAATCATAGGCTGAGATAATCCTTTTAGCTTGAATTACTATAGCGCCATTAACAACTCTAAACTTCCAGATTTGTGGAGTTCTAGATTCCGTTCCTTTTAACTTAAACTCATCTGGTAGAATCCTAGCATAGAAGGTAAAGACTTCGTAGTTACCAGATGTGAGTCTTCCTGAAGTCTCTTTGTTACCTGTTATATATTCATAGTAATTAAGTCCATCAATAGGCCTACGAGATGTTATATAATCCGAGACTTGAGGATGCATTCTGTAGTTAGTGAAGGACTCAGCTCCAGAAGTGGGAGAAGCTTTAATTGCTTCCCTTGCGTTAATAACTTCACCCTCTACACTTAAGCGAGTTAAGAGTCTCTTGAGTTTAGTCCTTGAAAGAATTTCAATATGACCTGCGTAATCTCCTTCTTGAGCTACGTCTCCTGGAGAGACATTATGATCCCACACTGTATTATAGGGATCCCAGCGCTTGAGTTTGGTATAGAAAGTAGAAACCTTTGAAAGTTTCTGTGCTGTAGATTCTAGGGTGTCCGCCAAGGAATATTGATCTATGGAAACCCAATCAGCTTCTATAGCGGAGATGTTATACTTTACTCCATCCTTGAAGAACATAAGAAGTTGACGAGCATAGCCGCCGAGGGTGGCATGATCATCTATTAAGCTCTCTAGGGTCTCAGCTTCAACTCGGTTAGAGGGATTGGAGACTATAGGAAAGAGCGGAGAGCCAGACAGGAACACATCAGCTAAGTAGGCTACCATAGAATCTACTTGAGAGACTAGGACTGGTGGAACTGTAGAAGGAAGGTTAAGAACTCCTACTGGAGTAGTGGCCGCGTCGATTCCTTGCTGAGAGACTATCCCAGTAGTGGAGTCTTTATTAGATTGATAGCGAGCATAGGCTACGTCAATAGCTTCCATCTTAGCTTGATAATCGTTGAACTTCTTATGCTCTGTGAGCATTCGAGTAGTATATTCGATTATTAGCTTTTGAGCTTCCTCAGAGGGGATGAGGAGAGAAGATTTATTAGCTGGAGTTTGTTGTGGGGTTGCCATTATTTATTCCTTTTCCTTAGAGTCTTCCATCTTATCACCCTTAGCAGTTTCATGCTTTACCTTCTGCTCAGCTGTTTCTGTGAACATAGAACTTAAGAGTTTCATAAGAGCTTCATCTTTTTGTTCTGTGGCGAATCTACGGAGAGTAAGCTCTACATCATCCATACACATTCCTTGCTCTTTATTCGCTTCCTTCATCATAGTCTTATTCCTTTTAGAATGGTGTATTATCGCCTATTACTCCACAAATTCCCGCTAGTTCTTTTGCTGCTCTCTTGGTGTTTGTTATCCTGTTCCAATATTCGTTTCTAATATCTAGGCCGTAAGCTATAGCATCTAGTAAGTCATCTCTATTGTCAGACTTTCCTACTTTGTAGCAGGAAGCTTGCCAAGTATAGTCTCTACGAGTTGTAGGACATAGGATGAAGTAATTGAGTTTATAAAGTTCTGCTATGAACTGGCGGATACGAGATTCTTTACTTCTTCCATGAGGCTTGAGAGGTACTACTGCTATGCCAGTTATATTATAGACTTTTATGAAATGTTCAAGCCAGAATACTAGAGTTTGTTGGTAGCCGGTATCTTCTACTCCTATAAGTGAAGCTCCATGCTCTATTGCCATAGTTAAGGCAGTTCTGACGAGTTCTTGAGGATCCATTATACCTTTGGAGGTAGCAGCTATATAACCCTTAGAATCGAATATATAATGAACTGCTATTACATTATCATCTGAAGTCTTTCTAAAGCCTGCTGGGTCTATCGTTATGAAGACTCCATCAGGATCTTCTATCTTAGTTAGAGGACAAGGAGGAATAGGATTAGGAAGTAAGGAAAGAGCTATAGATTGAGGGTCATTCATTACCTCTGCAAACCAGACATGGGCTAATCCTAGTTGTTCGTCATGCTCATAGGATTCTTTTAGAGCTCTTATAGAGTGGAGGGCTGGCCAGAGCGGCTCTCCTGTTTCTAATATCGCTCCAGTAATCATAGAAATCCAAGTAGAAGAGTTTTTAAACTGATTAAGAATACAATCTTCAGAATACATGTTACCTACATAGGCTATTAGTCTCTTACCACGAGGAGCTAAAGACTTAAAGATTGTTCCTACCAACTCTTTTAATAAATTTAGTCTCTCTGTAGGAGATTCATCATTCTTTCTAGTCTGTACGTCGTCACAGAAGATGAAGTCTGGACGCTGGTTCTTGAGGTTAATACCACGAACTCCGGCGCTCCAACCTCTAGCTACTAGAACTACAGGTCTTCCATGATAGGCAGCTTTCTTAGTGTCTGCACTGTCAGTAGCTAGGGCGGCCGCCCACTGTCCGTAGACTGCTTCCATATTAGGAGAAGCAAGGATGTCGTTAATATCACTCAATAAATTGTCGGCTAAGTCTGAGTTAGAGCAGACTATCAAGGCAAAGGAGACTTTGTCATAGACTATCAGCCAGCATATTAGGATTTTAATGAAAGTAGTCTTAGCATGGCCACGAGGTAAGCCTAGAGCAAAGCGAAGTAAATCTCCTAACTCCTCATCATCGCTTTCGTAAAATTCTACGAAGAGTTTCCAGACTACTATATAGAACTCAGGAAGAGAGTAAAGGCAAACAGTTGGCATACAGAGAGCACTAAAAAAATTAATATCTGCCCTGCCTCTTTCGTAGGCATCAGATAGAGAGACGTTTATGTCTTGGACTTCATCTTGGCTCATCTACTATACTTCTTTACTTTTGACACTTTTACGCCTTGCTGCTCTAGGTGCGATAGCAGATTATCAATTCTTCTGCGCTCAACTTTAGACAGACCAGTATAGGCCTCTTCAGTGATCTCTAGCGATTTCATACGCTTAAGGATATCACTTGGTTGAGCATCTACTAAGAATTCTCCAGCTCCCTGCTCATATGCTTTATCTAACAATGGTTTATCTAGGTTAGTCTTTCCTCTAATCCCCTCAGTTGAGATACTGTAGCGTATTCCCCTATTACTACCCTGGCCTAATGCCATTTCTGGAAGTTCTGCATAGTGTTCTCTAGGAGCACCAAATGGTGAGCCTCCTCCTGTCATATCTAAAAGTTTTCCTGCACTAATTTCTCTATGTAGTATAGGAACCTCATCTTGCAGCATTCGTATGAAGTTATCTCGTAATGGGCGGCGTATAGAACCCACTCCACCACTTATGAGAGAGGAAGTTAGCTCATCCACTGGTTGCTTTGTAAATTCTTGAGAAGCTTGTGCAATAGCTTCTAGTGGATGAGCCATTCTACCCTGCACTCCTTCGGCCCAAGCTACTACTTTAGGAGAAGTCAGAAGTTCTTGGAGTTGCTCTAGTGGAGTTGCCATGATTTAAGCCCTCATAGCTTCTAAGAATTCTGCTTCTGCGTTTTCTTCTGAAGGAGTTGCTGTAAAAGTTTCTGTTGGGCTTTGAGGAATTCTTGAAAGTTCATTATCTTCTCCTAGTTTTAAGTTAATTGAATTAGTCTTATTGTCTTCTATTTGTTTAAAGAGATTTGTTACTCCGGTTGAAGTCATAGGAGCCAAGTTTCTCTCTCCTATTGAGATTATTTCCCTCTGCTTAGTAATAGCTATTTCTGGGAGAGCATGATTAGGTAGAGAGAGCTGGATAACTGTGTTATAAACTGGGGTTCCACCTAAGGGAGAAGGATTCTTAGCAATTTCTTTTTGGATTCTTCTCTCTCCTACAACTCTTAAGGCTGCTGTTACATCTCTAAGTTCTGCAAGGGGCGCCATCTCCATTACTTGCTTTATTAGAGCACTCTCTGCTGCATGATATTTAGCAGTTAGGGAGATTTCTTCTATATCTCCGGCATTAGTCTCTATTTCTTTAGCTCTAAGTTTTAAGGCAAAGCTCTCATCCTTTAAGAGTTGAGAGATTCTGGCAGGGGTGCAACCTACTATTGTAGAAACTTGATTCGCATTGAGGCCGGAAGCTAATAAGTTGATTACTCTTTCCTCATTCATAATAGATTCCTTTACTGCTAATGTATAAGGAAAGATAACATAGGGCTTTTTAGTTGTCAAGAGATAAGTGAAAAAGTTTAGTAAAATTTTTTAGAGACTATTGATACGCGCGCCAATCTCAAACCAAAAAAAGCCTCTAGCCCCCCTCTAAAATCAAAGGAAGCTAGAGGCTAGAAACGAAGTCAGTTATGCGGCTTGCCTGCGTAGGAATGCTGGTAGCTGATCGGCTTGATTTGTTGAGTTAGCTTTGTCGAATGCCTCCGCTGCAACGAGCTGCCGGGCAAGCCGTAGCAAAGGCTCCGAGACATTCCTAGCTTTGGCATATCGCAATAGCTGATAGTAGTCGCAGTAATTAAAACGCATTGCTAATTGAAGGGCATGGAATGCTTCCCTTGTCATTGGTTGGCCTAGAGCGTTATGATAAATATTAGTAGACTTCATGGTAATTACTCCTTTATTAAACAGTTTAGTTTCTAGTAAAAAGACTTGAATCTTTACAGCTTGAAACTTCGCCCTTCACCTTTCGCTTAGTTCCGAATACTTCCGCCGGGCTTCCATACTATACTATTCTGTTCGCGGTTTAGTGTTATTCACTTACTAAGGCAAGATAATAATTTAATAGTTCCCTTCTGTCTATACCGTTCGTCGGCTAAAAACGACCGTTCGTCGGTTGAACAATAAAAAACCCTCCGTTTTACGGGAGGGCTAAGGTTGAAGCTAAGTTACTAGCTGGCTTAGAAGTCTGCGCTATCCAGTGCGTTATCAGCAGAGGAACACATTGCGTCGATTGCTTCGATGCGGCGTTGCCATGCTGTTGCTTGCTCGACTGTGATAGTCTCCACGAAAAGTGCCAGATATTGCTGGATTTTCTCCTTTTTCGCACGGTCTTCGATTAAGGCTATGGTGTCAACCCGAGTCCAGAATGCCAGAACAGCGGCTTGAACGCCGGAGCTTTTGCCGGTAGTAGCCAGCCACGCCTTTGCCGCCGCCAAGAAATCGCGGATAGCCTGCAAAGCCGCGCCATTATTACCTCCGCCAGATTCGAGCAACTGTTCGGTTGTTTCCGCGATAGCGAGGCCATCTTTCAACCTTACTACGCCGCTAACTACTTCCAATTTGTTTCTAGCGGCGGCCTTAGTGCTAGCGAGGCAACTATCAAACATCCACTGGTGCAGGTCATCAGAATAGATAGGGAAGCCATCCTCTGAAGTTTCCTTTACAGTAGCATTGATAACATTCAAATCAGCCAAGGTTGGATAGAATACAGCAACCTTACCACGAGGAACATATTTACCGCCTTCTTTTTCACTTACTACCATTTCAAAACTATTAGACATTTTAGGCATTTTAATACTCCTTTTTTAAGATCCTTTCCAATTAGAAGCGGGAAAGAAAACGCTTTGCAACTTCGCTAACTATACCTGAATGAATTTGAAAGTCAACCCCTTTGAAGGATTTATTCTCTATTTATAGGTAGAGATAATAAATTAACCTATTCAGGAAATTTTGGAACTCGAATAAATCACTTTTTAGGGGGGACACATCAGCGAAAAAAGAGGGAAAATTATTTCCTACCTAGTAAAGGCTAAAGACTAGCTACTAGGTAAGAGACTAGACTAAGCTATAAAGCTAAGATAAGGGAAAAAAAAGATTATTTAAAAATTTTCAAGGGTCATATGTAAATTATAGTTATATTCTAATACTCTTTAGAACCTTTTATATCTATCTAGCTTACTAGTTTAGCTATAAACAGACTAAGTTATATAGACAGATAGAAGATAGAAAACCATGAATTTTCACCGATCAATTTTCACGATGGCAGGGAGGTAAAAAGTGATTTTTACGAGTGCCGGAAGTGTCTGATTAAAAACGAAAATATATTTACTCTCCACTATTGCATATATTAAAGGAATAGGTTAGAATTCCTGTTGCTGAAAATGGAAGCGTAAACTTCCCCCTTTTAGCTGATAAACCGTAAACAACTAAACTGTTAAAGGAGAATTAAGAATGAACCAAGCTACTTATAACGAAATAAAAGCTGTTGCCGATAGAGTAATAGATGCTATGGCAATGGATGGACAGAATGCAGATTCATCTACAACATTCCATTTATACTCTAATCAGATAGCAGGAATATATAAATTACTCGCTACCTTGAAAAGCGAGGTGGTAAAATGAATTCTAATATGAGAAACAAGCTAGAACTATTAAAACTACAGCAATCCGAGAAACTACTAGCAGTCTGTGAGATAACCGGGCTATCAATAACAATTAACTTACCACCTGTTACAGCCACAATGGAATATAGAAACCCATTAGCTGAAATAAAGAACATAGTTTCCCTGCTACAAAAAGAAGAAGAAGTAAGAAAACTCCCACAAGATATTCTAGCAGGAATGCTACTAGCAACCTTGAAAAGAAGAAACTTGATCGAAGGGAAGTTATCTAGTATTGAACAGAACCTAATCTTACAAGAATGCCAGCAAATAAGCCTAATTAAAGCCTTGCTCTTATTCAGTAGAGTAACAAAAGAGCAAGGCTTAATCCTACCCAGAATCTCGTTAGATTCTCAGCTAATAGTAGATTCTAGCCAAAAGGGAACTAACATTACAAACTTAGTTAATTCATTTATGAATTCTACTAATTCAATTCTATTCCATGCTCAATACTTAGATTCTAGTAGGACAATAGCAACAACATTCACAACTTCAATAACTACTAAAGTTATTAGAGAAAAGACAGTTCTAACTTCCGAAGTTAAAGCTACTATCAAAAGACTGATAGCTATTCTGAAAGAAGAGAATGTAGCAGCTCCTAAACTAATAGAGATTTTAAATCTTTCTATAACAGGAGAGAACCTTCTAGGCCTAATGGCTAAAGACGGACTAGGAAATAAAGTTATCGCAGCCTTAGAACGTTATATGACTTCTACTAGTTTAGAATTAGCCATGAGCCTGAAAGGAATTGCTAGAAACCTAACAGCCAATGATGCAGCTAAACAGCTCTTTACTAAAGACTTAGCTAGTGTAAGTGATGATAGCATAAGCAAACCTAGAATGAGTTTGAAAGAGATAATGGCTCTTAAGACAGGAAAACCTTTAGTAGCGGAGCGCAGCGACGCACAGAGCCAACAACTAAGCAACCTTCAGCAAAATAATAATAATAAGATTGAAGTTAGCGAAGAAGATATAGACAGACTTGAAGCTTTAGTAACAACAACTAGTCCAGTAATAGAAGAAACTGAAGAACTAGAAGAAGCTATGACTGTTTGCTTACACATTGGAGCAGAGCAAGAAGCCTTGCCTGCCTTAGAAGAAGGGGAGAATGATAATGACCTCTAATTCTAACTCTAATTCTAATCTTAATAAACATCTTAAAACTCCGGCTCATATAAACTTAGCGATAGAGTTTGGAGTCAGGGATTCGGTAGGTGGAATTAAAGCTAACATTAAAGATGCTTTCCTATTAAGTAAGATTCTCTACATAGAGGATTTAAAACTTGGAATAATCTTTTCTCCTAACAAAAGCCATACCCCTTATAACTTAGTAGCAGATTCAGCTCTTAAGAGCAAGCTCTACAATGAAGGGAAAGCTTCCTGCCTTATTAGCTTCCAACGAAGAACAGAAGGTAACTTCGCAGTAGCAAGACTCTGGGAAGAGAAAAGAGCAAAGAAAGAAACTAATAAGATAACGAAAGAAGGAGAATAACATGACAACCCTAGCAGAACTGATAGCAGCGAAGAAAGCTAAAGCTTTAGAAGAGGCCGAAGGCCATTTGCACGACATTAAGCCATTAAGCCCGACTATTAAGGAAGAAACCTTCAATGAAGATAATGCTTATACAGTAGCAGGCGCTACCTCTTATATAGAAGAAGAGGAAGAAGTAGAAAAAGAAGAAGCTCTTATTCTACCTACTAACATTAAGCTTTCTCTTAAGGAGCTAATGTTACTTAAAACTCAATCCAAGCCTGCGGCTCCCCTTAATCCTACTATCATTCTACCTACAGAAGCTCTTCAAAAGGTAGAAGAACAAAGAATAGAAGCTAAGACCGAGGTAATAACAGAAGAAGTTAAAGCCTATGGTGGAGCTTTCTCCCTCTCCATAAGTCTTAATGATAAGCAACTCTTAGCTAAAGAACTAGCTTTCTCTGGAAAAAGCTTCTGTTTAGTGGGAGCTGCTGGAACAGGTAAGACTACTGCCCAAAGAGAAATAGCTAAAGCCTTAGTAGCACAGAATCTTCTAAGAACTCATACCTTCAAAATTCAAGGGACTAAAGACTACGTAGTAGCTCCTTCGATAGCCTTCGTAGCTTATACGAGAATCGCCAGTGGTAATCTTAAGAAGGCTATCCACAAGGATTCTACCCTAGCTTCTCTTCTAGAGCATAATGTAACTACTATCCATAATCTCTTAGAATATGCTCCTGAAACTTACTTCGATGCAGTAGATAATAAGGAAAAATTTAGATTCGTACCAAGAAGAACAGCTTCTAATCCCTTAGATATTACCCACTTAATAGTCGAAGAATCTTCAATGGTCGGCTTAGATTTATGGGAGAAGTTCTTTGCAGCCCTAAGAACTGGAGTTCAGATTATTTTCATCGGTGATATTAACCAACTCCCGCCAGTCTTTGGAACTTCAGTGCTTAACTACGGCTTAGTCCAACTCCCAGTAGTCTGTTTAACAGAAGTCTACAGACAGGCTGGAGATTCCCTCGTTCTTAAGAATGCCCATAATATCCTAGCAGGTTCTATGGTAGAAGAGGGAGAAGATTATAGAATAATAGAAGGCGGAAATGTGCAGCATTCTCAATCTACTCTCTCTGTAGCTTTAGGAAAACAGTTTCCAACTTGGATGGACAAAGGAATCTACTCTCCAGAGGAAGATATAATTCTCTCTCCATGGAATAAGCATCAGCTTGGCACTACTAACATGAATAACTGGATAGCTCAAGAGTTAGGGAAAAGAAGGAATGCTACTGTCTTTGAAATAGTAACTGGAATAGCTAAAATCTACCTAGCAGTAGGAGACAAAGTTATGTACAATAAGCAGGTAGGCACAATTGCAAAAATCTCTAGGAACTCAGCTTATAGAGGGAAGCCTGCCCAAAGAGAGGGAACCGATTTAACTAGATTCGGAATAAGAGTAGGAAAAGCCAATGACGAGCTTAATCTAGTAGAAGCTAGTGAGGAAGAGATGTTTGCAGGCTATGAGAATATTTCCTTAGATGAAATGCTTAATGAAGACTCTAAAGATAAAGTCCTTTCCTCTTCTCATATAGTAGACCTCGAACTAGAGACTGGCGAGGTTCATACTCTCTCTAGTGTAGGAGATTTCTCTCCAGCTAACTTCACTTTAGGCTACTGCTTAACAGTTCATAAAGCTCAAGGCTGTGAGTGGAGGAGAGTCTTCCTTATAATGCACAGAGACCATAAGATTTCTTTAAGCAGAGAACTCTTCTATACCGCTTCAACAAGAGCTAGAGAGCAGGTTTACTTAATCGCTAAAAAGTCTGTTATCGAGTCAGCTATTAAGAGCCAAAGGATTAAAGGTAACACTGTTGAAGAGAAGATTGAGTTCTTCAACAGTGGCTTAATGGAGGCAGGAAAAACTGTAAGACTTATTAAATAATAGGAGAAAAAAATGAAAACCTCAGAAATACTAAGAGCGGCTAAGAAGTTAATAGAGTCTAGAGACTGTCGCTTTATCTGTAATGCCATATCTGGAATACCTGTAGCTACAGTAGAAGAAAAAGATAAAGCAGAGAAAAGAGTAAGAGATTATATAGGAGAAAATAATACTTATTTCTCCTATGCTCTGACTAATATAATTCCAATAAGCTATAACTTAGCAGACTGTGACTTCATGCAATATTCAAGGGCTAAACTCTGTGAATTCCTAGCAATAGAATGTGAGAGAGAGGGAGATTGAGATGACATTCATATTAGTCGGTATCTGCATAATACTTGGCCTCTTCATGGGTAGAAGTGCAACAGAGGAAGATGATATTCTTATTGCCATCGCAGCAATAGGCTTATTTATCTATCTACTAGTCTCTTAAAACAGAAAAAAGGAACTATCAAATGAACTCTAATAAGTTTAAAGCAATAACTACTACTAGAGAAGCAATTGCTAGCCTTAGAAGAAAACTTACTTTCCAGCAAAATAGACTCTTTGCTTTACAGGAGAATTATATAGTCTATGCAGGACTTTCTTGTGGGTTCAATCATAATAAAGGTAGATATGCTATTAATGACAGATGTGTCCAGTGTCAAGCAGAGCAACGTAAGAAGAGAAAAGGATAAGAAAATGACTTCTAAGATTAGGATTAAGATTAAACTCTCTAGGCTATTCGTAGAAAACTTACTAGTAGCAACTTATCCAGCTCCTACTGCTTTCACTACCAACGAGGTTATAAAGAGGATAAAAAGCTCTACTAGTCCTAACTATTCTTCTGCCTCTATTTATAAGATGATAGGAAATCTAGTAAGAGCGGGAAAGATAGAACTAGTTTCCACTAAAAGAATGGGAAATAATCCCAGTGCTCGTCCTACTAATTTCTACAAAATAACTTCTCTATGCAATAAAGAGGCTGAAGAAATAGAAAAACATAAGAACTATTGGGTTCCACATACAGGAGGAATAGTAGCTCAAGCTGTAATCCTAGCTTTGGGAGAAAAAAATGTTGCAAAAAATCAATTTTTGTGAAATAATGATTCCTGACTTAGATGAACTAACCCTTCTAGCAGTCTCTTTATTCTCTAACTCTCTTCGAGCTACTCTTTTGAAAATAAACGACAGAGAAGAGTATAAAGAAGTTCTTGAGTTCTTCGGAGGTAAGACTTCAGCCTATATAGTTCTAAGAACAGAGTTAGACTTCAGTTGGGAAGAAGCCCCCGACATCTGCTCTAACTGCTTCACTATCTTAGGCTCAACAATGGGCGGAAGAGTGAGAACGGGCTGCCCCTACTGTAGAAGCTGCTCAGAGGAAAGAAGATGGGCAACAATCTTCTTCTCTACTTTTAGTGGCTTATATCCAGAAGCAGCCACATTTGTGTTAGCAACAATCTTAGCAAAGCATTATTCAACAAGGGAACTACAATGAACGAAGAACCAGAAGAGTTTAATCTAACTCCAGCAGAGCAACTAGAACTCTCCAAGTTGGAAGCTTCTATGAAAGCAGAAGCTCCTATCAAACAGGAGACAGAGGTTGATTTTAGTAATGGAATGTCTTACGCTGACATCTATGCTTCTGTTCTTCTTAATGGAGAGATAATCATTGAGATTCCTTCTGACATAGTAGAGAAGGTTAAAATGGGGTTAAGAAACCACAAAGCTAGGCAACTAGCTAAGTTAAAAGCAGCAGAACAGGTAGTAGATGATACAGTTTTAAGCTTCACCTCAACCTACGGAACAGATAATCCAGACATAATAGCCCTAGTAATCTCCCTAAGGGAGAGAACTGCTGTCCCTGTTCTTAAACTAACAATACCAGATGGAGCATTCTAAAATGAAAACCAAAATGAAAAACTTAAGTGAGATTATAACTCAAATGGAAAGACTTCAGCAACTTCAGCTAGTAGAGAAAGAGAAGAATCTTACCTCTTATCCCAGTCCTGACTATGGAAAGGTATTAGCTAATCTTTCTATCGCTGCAACTACAATGACTTCAGCTAAGACAGTAGAAGAAGGAGCTAAAGATGACATCCCCTTCTAAGAAAACTAGCTTTAACAACTCTACTGTCTATGATGTCAAATCCAACTCAGTGACAGTAGAGTTCACAAAGAACTTCAAGGAGGCAGAGGAAGCTCTAGCAGCCTCGACAGCTTCTCCTAGCAACAAAGGAATCTACGCTATCACAGAGCTTGGACAAAGAAAGAGAGTAGCCTAACATGACTGAAACTTCCCAGATAGCGGCCGACATTCAAGCTAAGATTCAACAGCTAGAAGACCTTAGCGGAGAGAATCTCAAAGGAGAGATGGCCTCTCTTAAGAAAGCCTTACTAGCTAATCCGGCCGCCTGCATGCTTCTAAAAGACGAGGATATAGGCTTAATGGTAGCAAGCCTAAGGAGAATGACAGGCATAGCTCTTTCAGCTTCTACTGTTAAAAAGACAGCAGCTAAAGCTGATAAGACTAAGGTTAAACTAACTCAAGCAGACTTACAGGCTGCACTTAACTCAGACGACTTCTAGGAGAAGAAAGTGAAAAAGATTATCTCAGCATTACTACTATCGTCTATCGTAGGTTGCACTAATAGTAATCTAGATGATGTAAAAGCCCATGCTCCTGAAGTACTAGCTCAAGCAGGTTATACCATTAAAGGCTACGAAGGCTACCAGTATGGTAATTGGATTGGAGGCTCTTACGGCGGAGCCATGGTCTGGTATACTGCTACTAGGAAAGATAACCCTACTGTAATCTACGCAGGAGCTATTCAAAGATGGGGAGATGAGTATCATATCTACTCCCTGAGAGCAGTAGATGCACTAACTAATAAATAAAACTAGAATAAAACAAATAAGAGAAAAAGGAGAAAAGAAAATGGAAATCATTAAGCCCGCTAAAGACAAAACAACAAAACTACAAATCAACCAAGCTCCCTACGGAGTTGCACTCAAACGCAGCCAGGATAAATCTACTATCCTTCGAGTTAAACCAACGTCCTTCCTCCTTAATTCTACTCTAGTCACTGAGGTTCTTAACAGAAGTGATGTATTCATTGTCAACCTAGTAACAGGAACTCTCTTCTCTATTGTAGGGACAGAAGAAGTAGAAGTCCTAGCAGCCAAGATAGTGGTAGAGTAGGAATGGAAAAGATTCGTCTTAGTCATTCTGCTCTAAAGACTTTCCTTACTTGTGAGCGGAAGTTCCAACTAGAGAGACTTTTAGAAGGAGATTCTACTAGAGAGGAATCTTCTCATCTAGTTTATGGTAAAGCCTACGGAGTCTTTGTCTCCACCTACCTTTTAACTCAAGATATTACAGCTTCCCTCTATAAAGCCTGGCTAGAATATTGGCCTATAATGGAGGATGACAGCAAGACAGAAGAGACCTTAGTAATAGCTTGCTTAGCCTCAGTTCCTAACTTAGAGCTTCTCCTTCAGGATTACGAAGTCTCTACCTTCAACTTCAAGCCAGCAGTAGAACTCTCCTTTCGCTTAGATATAGATGAGAACTGCTACTTCGTAGGCTACGTTGACGTAGTCCTTAGGAATAAGCTAACAGGGAAGATGGCTATTCTAGAAGTTAAAACAACAGGTTTAAGCTTATTCGACCTTAGTCCTGTATTTGCTAATTCAGGACAAGCCCTAGGCTATTCTATTATCCTTGACCAGATAGTAGGAGAAGACCAGAGTGAATATGAAGTTATCTACCTGATAGCTCAGCTGAATAAGAAGACTTTCGGCTCAGTTAAGGTTCAGCTTCTTACTTTCCAAAAGACTTTAGCAGATCGTTTTAATTGGTTTATTAGTTTAAGTCTTGACGTTGAGAGATTAGGGAAGATGATAGAAGCTCAAGTCTTTCCACTAAGAGGGGAGAGCTGCCTCCAGTTTATGAGACCTTGCCAGCATTTTAATACTTGTCAACTCCATAATCTCGACAGACCTAGAGAGCTTTCAAAGGATGAGATAGATTATCAGTTTACGTTTCAGTTAGAAGAAGTTATTAACAATCATATAGAGAGGATAGCAAAATGACACGCACAAAGCATCAAGCAAGAAACCATCAACAGCAGCGTAAACTTAATGCCCTAAGCTTGAATAGAAGCACAGCACAAATTCTAGAGGAGATACTAGCTAAGAAGGAGGGAAGAAAACCTAGAAAGAAATATATATGGAGGGATTAGAATAGAAATAGAAGGTCGCTAGCGAAAAATGAGTTGGTAGTCTTGTTATAAGGTTAATGCTGCGATGCAACTTCGCACATAATAAGGCGTAACAACTCAAGGGAAACCCGCTAGATTAGAACTATTAAGTCATCCGATATTTAACCGATCTTGGATAAGATGTTGGCTTAATTAAAGATAGTCAAGCATAGTAGTTATACAATATGCCATTAGCCTTGGTTCTTAGTAATTGAATTTCCGTAAATTCGGCGAACGCTTAATCTCACTCTGAATAAGAGTCCTATAATTGGATAAGATGCTGGACTGGTTAGTAATTACTAGCCAATAATCTGGTTAAGAGAATGCCAACGCCGAGCCAAGCCCCTTACAGGTGTCACATCACAGCCCTGTAAAAAGACTAATAGTAGTAGAGCTAAGGGGAAGGTGTAGAGACTAGAGACGGAATGCCTAAAGCTGAAGCTAAGCCCGAACTTGGGATAGTAAGGCCACCAATAGACAAGAAGGTGGAAGCAATGGCGATAGCATAGTCCAGACCACGAACATACCGAGACAACGCAGAACTCCTAATAAGGACAGCGGTTAGGAAGTGGCAGCGAAAGTTGAAGTGGTAGCATTACTTAATGCAATAACAAGGAAAGAAGGAAAGAAAAGAAATGAAGCTCCACGAACTCAATAAGCAACTTATCCAGCATCATAACAGAGTAAGAGAAGTTCTAGTTCTATTAACTCTTATAGTAATAATAGCTTTAGCTATCTGCGGTAGTTACTCTCTTATTACACAACAGCTAGAGGTAGGAGGAATAGTAGTAACTACTCCTGTTAAAACCACACCAGAAGCAGAGAAGATAATGCTGCACTTTGAGGCAATGGATTCACTAGCAACAGAACTAAACTTACAGAGTTCAATTAAGACTAAACAAGAGGAGAATAAGAAATGAAGAAGCCAGCTAAAATAGGAGGAATCAAGTTCGATTCCAACAAACAAGATAAGCCCTCTATCTCTCTAATCCCAACTAAGCCTCTCTTTGAGATAGCAAGAGTCTTAGATTTTGGCAAAGAGAAATACTCAGCTCATAACTGGAGGAATGGGATAACCCAAGATAGACTCCTTTCCGCAGCGATGCGCCACCTCCTTTCTAATAACGAAGGAGAGACATTAGACCCAGAATCTAACCTCAATCACCTAGCTCATGCAGCCTGTATGATTCTATTCTGTCTTGAACAACAACTAAGGGAGGCAACTTACCATGAATTCGATAACAGATTCAAAGCAAGAGAAAACTGTGTTGACTGACTTACAAGCAGCGAACGCTCCTACTAGTAAGGAATACTTAGGAGATTCAGTCTACGCAGAAGTACGAGGTGACTGGATAAAACTTACTACGAACAATAGAGGCGTGGATAGCAACACAATTATCCTAAATCCTACAGTTATTAAGAATCTGATTAGAATTAGTAAGGAGGAATAAGGAATGGCAATCAATCTTAAGACCTTGGCTGCTGCTTCCCTTTCCTCTTCTTCTAAACGGAATCATTCTATTCTCATCTACGGAGATGCTAAGACTGGCAAGACTAGATTCGTCGGGACAGTAGCTAAGATTCCAGAGATAAACAGAATCTTCTGGGTAGACTTAGAGAATGGAATCGAGACACTTCTCCATATGGATTTGACAGAAAAGGAACTGGAAAAGATAATCCCTATCTGCATCCCAGATACTAGGGAGCTTCCCCGTGGGATAGAGACTGTTCTAAAGATGTTCTCTTCCAAGACTCCTATTAAAATCTGTCAAGAACATGGTAAAGTAGGCTGCGTAGAATGCAAAGACAAAGAGCAGATAGACTTCTGCTTAAAGGATTGTACTAGTAACGACTTAATTGTGATAGATTCTGGTAGTCAATTAGGAGATTCTGCTCTAGCATTTGCCTGTGCCGGAAGAGATATTCTATTCAAGCCGACCTTCGATGAGTGGGGGGCGCAGGTTAAATACCTAGGAGATATTCTAGGAGTTATCCAAGCTGCTCACTTTACTAACTTCGTAATGATTACTCATTCCTTAATAGTGGAGGAAGATATCAATGGAGTAAAGACAGATAAGGTTTTCCCATTAATAGGAACCAGAGCTTTCTCCTCTAAGGTAGGGAAATACTTTGGGACAGTAATCTACATGGAGAAGAAGTTAGGAAAGCATGTAGCAGGTTCTAGTAGTCTTTATAAAACTAATACCTTAACAGGCTCTCGTTTAAATATCCTGATTGAAAAGAGCAAGGAGATGGATATGAGATCAGTGCTTGTAGAAGGAGGGATTATAAAATGCTAGAATGTATAGCTCAGCAACTTCCTTGGGGAAGAGGCGTGGAACTAGCCCTACTAGATAGAGAGACAGGCTATGCAGCTTCTCCTCTTATTATGACAAAGGTAGAAGAAGCCAGTATTACTCCAACCGTCTGCGCCTTGTCAACTACTGAGGCTCAGATTCTGATGGACTCGCTATGGGACTGTGGTTTACGTCCTAGTGCAGGTTCTGGTAGTGCAGGAAGCCTGGCTGCTACACAGAGACACTTAGAGGATATGAGAACTCTAGTGTTTAACAAAGAT
>Ga0102851_10000037_pt1 | contig 44255 bp, 54 predicted proteins | sample Mud3Dept3metaG_FD_79558 | JGI IMG/M metagenome (GOLD analysis project Ga0102851, IMG submission 79558) | Freshwater wetland microbial communities from Ohio, USA, analyzing the effect of biotic and abiotic controls - Mud 3 Core 4 Depth 3... | ecosystem: Environmental > Aquatic > Freshwater >... | reverse complement strand
TTACGGGGTCTATGGAGTGCCCCAGCAGGGGATAAGAGGCGCTTTATCGCTCGTTATTCACCGCTGTCAGGGCATTCCATAGGCCCCATTATTGGAGTTACGGGTGCGTGCGCCGAGCATAGAAAAAGGGCGCCGAAGCGCCCTCTCTCTATCTAGGTGAGTGAGCAGCCCGTCGGGTGTACTCCGACGGCCAGCCACTCCGAAGTTCCTCGGAGCCAGCCTTAGGCCTACCGAGCGGGGCGTCGCCAGCCAAGCTGGTCCGCATCACAGGGCAGGGCTTGATACGGCCCAGCCTGGACACAACCCAGTGCCCGCCTACGCTCATGCGCTTGTGTGTGTTCCCGAGGCGCAAGGCACCCGTGGCCATCTTGCTTCGGGTCCGCACCACCTGGCCGTTGTCGTTCCTACCGTAGGCCCAGGTCATCCTGGCCTCGACCGCTGTGAGGATACGGTTGTCCGTCACCGCCGCACGCTCGGCCTTCAAGGTAGGCGCCAGGCAAGTAGCGCACCACTCGGGGACTAGGCCATGGTGGCACACTGCTAGTGTGGTCATGGTGTACCCCTTATGATCAAGGTGTCCCTAGCCAAAGGTCAGGCATAGCCATCTATGGGCCGACCTAAGGTCGTGACCGACCTATCTTTTCCTTCTCCGTCCCCCTCACTATAAGACCAGCAAACCAATAACTAATAAGGGGCCTGGTACGTATCTTAGATGTGAGGTACCCTGTAGGGGGGAGGGGTACCCTAAGTTGAAGGTACTATCACTGCCTGTATAGTAACTCATGCGGGGATGATACCTGTAGGGTAGGTATGTTACTTCTTACAGGCCCCCTAGGGGGGCCTATGTTGGGGGGTAGGCTGAAATCTGAGGGTAAATCGGTGTTTGACCTTGTGGGGTACACTCTTTCGGCCCTTCCAGGGCCTGCTGGTCGACGTTTGGGCTTGTTGGTAGGGGTGGTGGCGTGGATTCGGGCCTGTCGGCCACCTGCGAGAACGGTTCGGGGCTGGGTACGGACTGGGAGGACTGCGATTGCGGGCTGGAAGACCCTGACGGGGATTCGCTGGAGGATGATGATGGTTTCTGGGACGACGATTGAGCCGCTGGAGCCTGTGGACCTGTGCGGGTTGTGCGGCAACTGGGTTACCCCGCAACTGGTGACGGGCTTCGCCCGCATGGACGACCAGGTGTGGCTGGAGTGGCATTGCCCCTGCGGGATGGCTGGGGCGTCGAAGACGACCTGGACGAAGTACCGTCCGCTGCTGGAGCGCTGGATGGAGTGTAAGCGGACTGGGGAACCGTTCATCCCGCTGGACGCGGAGGCGATGGGGCGCCTGCTGCAGGGCTGGCGGATAGAGTTGGATGTGGTGAACTTCGTTGAGGACATGATGTTGCACTGGGCGTATCAGGAGAAGACAAATCCGAAGTCGATTCCAAAGGAGCTATAATGCCTGCCTACCCGTATCCGAGGAATGAGTATGAGGCGGTCAACGCCAACTCTTGCAGCTATGTGAACGTGTATGTGTGGCCTACCTGCCCCCAGTGTGGGCAGCCGATGCCGAAGTGCCCGTCCTGCGGGCAGCCCAGGCCGCAGGATTACGGCTGGTCCTATCCCTACTGGGTGCCCCCGTCGTACCCCAACTACGTCTACTGTGACAACACCTGGATCGACCACATCGCCTCCTATGGGGGTACCGACGATGAGTAGGGGTCCGATAGCCAAGACGGAGCGGAAGCAGGACTGGTCGTGGAAGACTGGTTCGCCCGAGAAGCAGGCGAACATGGAGCAGTATTTGGAGTGGCTTCTCACCCCCGAAGAGGAACGGAAGCCGCGGACGAAGGGCGGGCTGGCCGATAGCCTGGGGGTAACGCCCCAGACTCTACGGAGCTACGCTAAAGACCCCTGGCTGCAACGGGAGCTAGTGCAGCGTGGCCGTGCCCTGAATAGGGTGGAGCGGGCGCAGAGTGTGCTGGAGTCCCTGTATGTGCAAGCCACCGACAAGGACAACCCGCGGAGTGTGGCCGCTGCTAAGGTGTGGTTGGATTGGGTGAACAAGCAGCTTGAACCCTCGTTGGAAACCGATATGACCGACATGTCGGAAGACGAGTTGATGGAGATGCTTCACACCATGATAACCAAGGATGATTCCTAAGTGCCCGCCACTCCGCGGGAAGTCCAACAAGAGTTGGAGTGGCGCAAGTGTGCGAAAGACCCCGTATACTTCCTGAACAAGTATTGGAATATCGAGGTCATCGGCAAGGGGTATTCGGTCACTGGCCTGCGCGACTATCAGGTCGGTGACACCCGCACCTTCGAGGCAGCCTGCCGTGGTGAAGCGAAGCTTCGCCAGGCACGGCTGAAGGCCAGGCAGATCGGCTACACGACGATCGCCTGCGGGTTCGGCTTCCACAACGGCTTCTTCCACCCGCACCATCCGTGGCTGGCCGCCCAGCAGTCGGAGGATGAAGCGAAGAAGACCCTGCTCTCCAAGGTGAAGGTTCCCTACATGATGCTGCCCCCGTGGATGCGGGAGCGGGGGCCTGTCCTGACCACCGACAACACGGAGGAACTGGTCTGGGATAACGGCAGTTCCTTCTCGGCCATCCATTCGGGGGCGGCAGCGGCCCGTGGCCGCGCCGTCTACGGGGCGATCATGGACGAGGCGGCCTTCATGGAGAACGCCGAATCCCTGTTCGCTGCCCTGGACCCGCTCACCTACGGCCCCCTCTTCCTGTTCTCCACCGCCAACGGGCTGGGCAACTTCTTCGCTGACACCTGGCAGGATGGGGAGCTTCCCGACTCGGAGTGGGAGCGCGGCTTCCACCCGTGGAACGTGGTGCCTGGCCGCGACCAGAAGTGGTACGAGCAGATGAAGCGCCGCTACCGTGGACGCGAGTGGCTGTTCTACCAGGAGTACCCGTCGACGCCTGCCGAGGCGTTCGCCAAGTCGGGCCGCACCGCCCTGGCCATCGACCTGATGGAGGCCAACAACGACTGGTCGCCCCCCTACTGGCGGCTGGACATGTCGATGCTCAACATGGAGACAGCCAGCGGCAGCAAGGTGACAGCCGCCGTCGAAGCGGCGGTCATCCCCGAAGACGAGGACCGCGACTTCGAGTTGCATGTCTGGGTGTGGCCCTATGTGGAACGCGACGACTGGGGGGTGTCGGTGCGGCCCCCCAACTTCGTGGTCGCCGCCGACGTGTCCGAAGGCCTGGAAGACCTGGACTATTCGGCCATCACGGTGATGGATGCGAACACCCTGGAGATGTGCGCCACCCTGAAGGCCTACGTGCCTGTGGAAGACCTGGGGTCGATGATCGAATGGCTCTCCTACTGGTACTACACGGCTCTGGCCGCCCCCGAACGCAACAACCAGGGGCTGGTCCCCCTCACCTACCTGCACATGCGGCAGTACCCACGACTGATCCGCATGGACTCGTTCGCCCAGATCAGGCGGGGGGATCGCACCCCACGCTACGGGTGGCACACCAACCGTGCGACCAAGCCGAAGATGGTGATCGAGTTCGCTAAGGCGATCCGCGACGGGGCGGTCGCCCTGCACGACCCGCGGCTCCTGTACGAGGCCCGCACCTTCCTGTCGGACGGCACAGGCTCCTACGCGGCTAGTGAGGGCAACCATGACGACCTGATCATGGCCACCCTGATTGCCTACCAGGCCTGCCTCGACATCGGCAAGTACCCGCAGGTGTGGCAGGACCATGTGAAGCGGCCTATCACCATGGACGAAGTGCTGGCCATCACCATGCCCAAGTCGGTTCAGAAGGGGTCTTCCCCCCTGTACCAGGGCCTCGGCCAAAGGCGCGACGAGTCGTGGGAGAGCAAGCGTTCCTGGGAGATGCTGCCGCAGAACGTGTCGACAGGCCCGCCTAGTGGGTAGGAGGATACATGTCACTGATTCCCGACACGCATCCAGACACGATTCCGATTCTTCCCGCAGCGAGGGAAGAGCCGTCGGGGCTGGGCTACCGTCAGCCCGAGAACCTGGGCGCCCGCGGTGACCATGGGTCCGCGGAGGTGGGGCTAAACCCGCCCAGCCCCGACTTTCCTACCAGAGTCACTCACAAGGAAGGCTCCCACCTGGAGAACGACTTGCATGAGGACAAGGTAGCCCCGATCGTCTGGAGCGGCGACGAACCCTCACCCGACTACGTTCGGGCCAAGGGTCCAGTCCATTTCAAGCCCTAGTTGTCGACGCGGCCTCCTTTCTAAGTGAGGAACCCAATCATGGGTTTCAGACTGTGAAAGGAGGCCTGCAATGTCATACTCGCCTTTGAACGCAATCGCTCATCCGCCCTTCGACGCGGTGGCATCCCTTCGCAAGCATGTCATCCTTCGGGATGACTTCCTCGCTGGGACGACCGCCACGGGGCTGGTCGGGGAGTTGGGCTGGACGATCACTTCGGTGGCTGGCGCTGCGGACTCGGATGTCCACGTTGTCAGCACTGCGGCCATCGTCCAGGGTCACCCTGGGGTCATTTCCCTGAACTCTGGGCCGACCACGCCCGCCATTGACGACGAGGGGTCACTCTTCCTCGTCAATGCGGACGGCCTGATTCTGCCCGACGGGGACGAGCAAGCCATCTATGTGGCTTCGATCGTCTACTTCCCCGCCATCGTGGACGTGGAGTTCAACTTCGGCCTGTTCGACGCAGCGAATGCGGCTGGCCGTGGAGTCAACTCTGTGTCGGTCGAATACGATGAGTCGGCGGATGCCGAGTTCAACCTGGTCTGCGTGGACGGTTCTGCCGCCCTGGCGACCGCCACCGATGTGGTGGTAGCTGCCGAAACGTGGTACCTGTTGGAGATTCTGGCCCATGAGCATGAGTGTCAGTTGTTCATCAACGGGGAATACAAGGCTCGCTGTGTTACCGCTGCGAACATCCCCGACGATGAGGGGCTGGCGCCTGGGTTCAAGATCGCTACCGAGGCCACCGCAGAGTGCGGCGTCAACATCGACGCCTTCATGCTGCGTGTTCCTGTGAGTCGATAGAAGGAGGGAGGGTAGGGGGGCCGCAAGGCCCCCCACCCAACCATGATGGATGCAATCGAACATGAGGGCATCTGGGCGCATCCTGGGGAGTGGCTCCCTGGGACCATGGCCCAATGCCCCCAGTGCATGGATGTCATCGAACCCAAGTTTGGCAACATCACCAAGACGGTCCACTTCAACATCGACCGTCTGAAGAACGACAACGCTGGCCACTACACGCAGGCCGAGTTGGCGCGTGATGTGATCGACACGGCGAAAGCGGAGGGGCGCGAGATAGCCCGCGCCCGCCAGTGGTAATGCCCAAGATCATTGGCACCATGGTCGAAGATGGCCTCGGCTCCGAGAAGTGGGTGGAGGCCACCCGCTACGCACGGCAGATGCTGCTGATCGCCCAGAAGCAGCGCACCGAGAAGCGGGAAACCAAGTGGAAGCAGTCGGAAGCCCAGTACACTGGCGACCACTGGCCCTCCACTTCTGGTGTCCAAGACCCGACCGCCGACCTGATCGTTATCAACATGTCGTTCTCGACGGTCAACACGATCGTCCCCTACATCTCGGGGGCCGACCCCCAGTTTATGATCACCCCCTGGTCGGTCGACGCCACCCTCACGGGCGCCCGCGCCCAGGAGGCCTGGCTGAACCGTTGGTGGGGCAGCCTGGAGGCTGGCGCTGGCCGCGCCGTCCAGGGGGCCGCCCAGGACTCCCTCATCTACGGCGACGGCTACGCCAAGGTTTCCTTCACCATCTCCGATCGTGAGGGCAAGTCGGTGGGCGACCTGTTCGCTGACCGCGTGGACCCGTGGAACATCTGGGTGGACCCGATGGCCACGGGCTTCCACGACGCCCGTTGGGTGTGCGAGCGCATCCGCACCAACCGCGAGGAACTGGAGGCGTCGGGCGCCTACGACAACATCCCCGACGAGTTCATCGGCATCGGGGAGGAAGGGGTCGGCTCTGCCGACGAACTGCACCAGCGCCCCGCCGACGACGGCAAGCACTGGATGGACCTCTATGAGTTCTGGGACAAGGTGGAGATCAGACTAATCGTGTTCGCCGCCCAGGGCGACCGTCCGCTCAAAGTGGTCGAGGGCGCCCGCTGCCCGATCGTCAACCTGACCAACCACTGGCTGCCTAAGCAGCCCTACCACATGGGCGAGCTTGAGCAGATATGGTCGCTGCAGACGGAGTTGAACAAGTCTCGCTCCCAGATGCTCACCCACCGCCGACGCAACATCCCCAAGTTCCTGGTGAAGTCCGACGCACTGGACGCGGAGACAGAGGATGCCCTGTCCTCCCAGGTGGTCAACCAGATGGTGAAGATCAAGGGGGACCGTCCGCTGTCCGACGTGATCGCCGCGGTCGGCCTCACCCCTCTCACCTCTGAGCAGTACAACGTGTCCGAGTTGATCACCCGCGACGTGTACGAGGTCACGGGGGTGAACGAGTACCTGCGGGGCGCCACCCCCGAGATCAGGCGCACCGCCACCGAGGCCAGCATCATCGAGGGTGCGTCGAACATCAAGACGGCGCACAAGCTGCGCAAGGTGGAGGTCTTCACCCGTCAGATCGCCGCCATCGTGCTGGACATGGCGGCTGACGTGTTCCCGCTCACCGACTACGAAGAGATGAACATGCTCATCTCGGGGCGTGATGCCCAGGCGATCAACACGGCCATGGCGGGTGAACACATGGCCGATCTGCAGGCGAGGGGCGCCAACCCTGAGGTGATGGTGTTGGAGGCCCAGGGCATGCAGATGTCCGACCAGACGGAACTGAACCTGGGTCCAGACCTGTTCAAGGGTCTGTACACAGTCGAGGTTCTGCAGAACTCGACGGAGCTTCGCAACCCGATCTTCAAGGAGCAGAAGTACCGCGAGATGGCCGTGCAATGCACCCAGCTTGCCCCCGTCCTTGCCCAGTACGGGGTGGTGCTGAACCTGCGGAAGTTGTACGAACAGTGGTTCGAGGCGTCGGGGATCACCAACCTGGACGAGATGTTCCGAGAGGTGCCGCAGCAGCCGATGATGCAGCAGCCGCAGCAGCCGCCTGGCATGGGCCAGCAGACGGGCGGTGGCGACCTGTCATCCCTGTTGCAGGGTCAGCCGAATCTGGCTGCAGCCATGCCGCCCAGCGCGGCCCTCACCGCCCTCAACACGGGCCAGAACCCCCCCGCCTAGCGGGTATTGTCGACTGATCGCCCTCTTCTAGTGAGAGACTAAGGTTTCTCAACAAGGAGGACGTATGCCAACTGACGGAATCGCTCCGTCACTATCCGAGGCACTCGACGCCGCCATCGCAGACTCGGGGGTAAGCCCCGAACCCAGCGACTTGGAAAGCTGGGCGGTCAATGAGGAAGGCGACCTCGAACTAGCCCCCACGGGTGCGAGCGAACAACCCACCGAGGCGAAAGACGAAGTAGCATCACTGCTGGAAGCTGCGAAACCATCCGAAGAAGACCAGTCGGCCAAGGTCGATGTAGGCTCCGAGGACTTCTGGAAGCGCCAGGTCGTGGTGGAAACGAGCGATGGACCCCAAACCATCACCTTTGGTGAGATGAAGAACGGGTTCATGCGACATGCTGACTACACAAAGAAGACGCAGGAGCTTGCCAGGGAACGCCAGCTTGTAAGCGAGGCTGTCGAACTACACAAGTCTCTGACGGCTGACCCAGCAGGGTTTGCCCGCTATCTGGCCGCGAAGGCTGGCCTCATCAGCGGGGACGATGTGCCGCAGAAAGACGTGAAGCTGTGGACCGACACCGACGTGGAAGCGGAGGTCAAGACCCGACTCGAAGCGGCTCTGGCCGACCATCCGCTGATCAAGCAGGCGCAGCAGGCCGAGGCCGTGGCCCGAGTTGAGGCTGCCTTCGGCACCCTGGAAGAGAAGTACGCTACGAAGCTGTCTCCTGAGCATCGCATCCTGATTCTGCAGGAGGCTCAGAAGCAGAACTCGGCGGACCTGGATTTCGTGTTCCAGGCCCTGCTCTACCGTGGCAGTCAGAAGTTGCTCAAGCAGAAGAACGCGAAGGGGTCGGCAACCCAGCGGCCCACCGCTGTTCCTCAAGACGAGGGACTGCAGGTGCCGAAGGGCAAGATGACTCCCGAGATGGCTCTGAACTTGGCGCTCCAAGAGCTAGGGGCCTCCCCCTAGTATCCCCAAGAAAGGAGGGTCACTTATAGATGCCTAATGCAACCTACGGCACTGATGGTCTGCTTGCTACCACGCTGAAGCACTACATCCCGACTCTGGCCGACAACGTGTTCACGTCGAAGCCTCTACTCTGGGTGTTGAAGAACGCGGCGCGCATCCAGAACCAGGAGGGCGGCGAGAAGATCGTGCAGCCCCTGGTGTATGGCCTGGCCACGAACAAGGGTTCCTATTCGGGAGCCGACCCGTTCACGACCAATCCCAACAGTGGTATCTCTGCCGTCGAGTTCCCCTGGAAGCAGTACTACGGTCTGTTCTCCATGGAGGGTATCGAGATGGCGAAGAACAGGGGCCGCTCGGCTCTGCTCTCCCTACTCGACGCTCGGCTGCAGCAACTGGAGTTGACCATGAGCGAAGAGCTTGAGATCATGTTCTTCGGTGATGGTTCTGGTAACGCTGGCAAGGACATGTATGGCCTGGAGTGCATCATCGACGCGTCTGACCCGTCATGGGGGGACTTCGGTGGGATTGACAGGACCGCTGCGAGCGGTGCCTATTGGCGCTCGACCGAAACTGGAATGGGTGGTGCCCTCACGGTGGCCGCAATGGTCACCCTGTACAACACCATCTCGGAAGGTAACGATCATCCGACCAACATCTTCACCACCGCGACACTCCATGCGAAGTACGAGTCGCTGATTCAGGCCAACCAGAGGTTCGAAGACCCGAAGATGGCTGATGCAGGATTCCAGAACTTGATGTTCAAGGGTACGCCGATGGCGTACTCGGCTAACTGCACCGCCACCTACATGTACTTTGTCAACATGAAGTACATCTGGTTGAAGTACCTGTCTGGTGTGTGGTTCAAGCCCAGCGAAATGCGGGCGCCCACTAACCAGGACGTGTGGTACAAGCACATCCTGTGCTATGCCAACCTGATCGCTTCCAACTGCAAGCGTCACGGTAAGCTCACTGGCGCGACCGCCTAGTGGCTCGGTGCGGGAGGGGTCAAAGCCTCCCGCACCACTATGGGAACAGAACAGAGACTGGTAACGAACGCCTGGACCTCCGAGGGGCGGTCCCCCCAGGATGCGCCCCGACCCGTCAGCGCGGGCGGACGCCTGGTAACTGACGTGGGGTTGGACTGGGTGCCCGACCGCTGCCAGGGGGTCACCCCCAGCGGAGAGGCCTGTACTGCCCCGCCGATGAAGGGTTCCGCCTGGTGCAATGGGCATGCGAAGCAGCAGGAGAAGATGAAGAATGGCTAGCCTGGCCGAACTGCGCACCTACGTGCGGCACATGACCCTGGTAGAGTTGGACGACATCACCGACGCGGAGTTGACCGCCTTCCTCAATGAGGGTTACCGTCGGCTCGCCAACCGTTTCCCCTGGCCGTGGCTGCAGGAGACAGCCACCATCACCACCGTGGCAGCCCAGGCCGACTACGCACGGCCCACCGATCTTCGCAGGGTGGTCGCTATCGTGGAGGATGCGGAGGACAGGCGGCTCGCCCGCCTCTCCTTCGAACAGGCGATCTCCAAGTGGGGTGGCGACTTCCCTGACGGGGAGAAGGCCTCCTGGTACTACCTGTACCACAACAAGATCAACCTGGTCCCCACCCCTGATGCGGCGGCCAAGACCTACACGGTCTACTACCAGAAGGCCATCACCCCGCTGGCCAACGATGTGGATGTTCCTGAGTTCGACATCGAGTACCACTACTCTCTGGCCACCTATGCGGTGGCGCGGGTGTGGGAGCATGAAGAGGACATCGACAAGTCCACTTACTTCGATGCGCGGTTCGCCATGGAAGTGGACGAGATGGCCAGCATGTACATCAAGGAGGCCGAAGACTACCCGCGGGTCTACGGGGAGGGCCTGAGGCCCGCCCCCTACACGACGAACATGCCCTGGCTGGACGGCGTGTAATGCCCAGAACCTCACCCGTATCGTCCGTCCTCATCTCGGGCATTTCGGGTGGGGTCAACCGCGATTCGGACCCAGCCCAGCTTGACGTGCGGCAGTCTCCCGATGCGCTGAACGTCAACTTCGGGCCTGCAGGCGCCATCTCTTCGCGCAACGGCTTCGCTCGCTACGACTTGGCCTGCAACCACGATGCTCGCGGACTGTACACGTTCCATGTGACGGGTGGCTCCGAATACGTGATCAGCGCCTGTGAGGCGGGGGACATCTACGCTGGCGCCTATGGGGTGGCCCTGGCCGACAGCACCCATGACTTCGCCGCCGCTTCCACCGAGTACGACTTCCACGTCGCCTTCGGCACCCTCAACAACATCCTGTACATGACCTCCCTGTCGGCCCAGCCGACTGGCAGCGGCCTCTACCCGCTGTCTTTCACGGGGGCAGTTTGGGCGCATCTGACCCCCGCCGACTTCACTGGTGATGCCGAGGCCCCCGCTTTCCCTGTTGCCCGCCACCTCTGCACCCACCACGATCGTATGTGGGCTGCCAATGTGATCGACTCGGCAGTCCGTCTTCCTTCGCGGGTCCACTTCTCGAACGCCCTGGTACCCACCAACTGGCCCGCCAGCCAGTACATCGACTTCGACCCCAACGACGGGTCGGAGATCACCGCCCTGCAGCCCTTCGGCCAGGCGCTGCTTGTCTTCAAACAGCATGCAGTCCACCTGCTCACGGGCAAGTCAGAGGAATCGTTCACCCGTTACGCGGTTGAAACCAGGGTGGGAACCTCCTGTCCTGGCGGGGTTGCCGTCGCGGGCGGCATCTGCTACTTCTTCGACCCCAATACGGGCGTGTGGACGTTCGACGGCGCCTCCTTCGAACCGATCGACCAGTCTATCCGCAAGTACATTCTGACAGGTATCAACCACACCTACATCTACCGCGCCCAGGCCTGGATGTGGAAGGACCGCTTCTATCTGTCCGTCCCCTGGGGCGGAACGGCCTACCCCTCCCACACCTTCGTGTTCGAAACAGTCTCCAAGTCGTGGACCGAATACGACTACGGCGTTCAGTCGGCCACAATCGCGGGCAACAACATCCTGCTCGGCGGTGGTACCGCGGGGCTGGAACATGTGGCCCCTGATCCTGCCCTGGGGGCCTACGAGAACCATGGGGTCTACACCCTGGAGACAGGCCACTACGACGAACACACGCCCGCCCCCTCACGGACGGGCCGCGCCATCTACTCCTACGTCTACACCCCCTGGATTCTGCCCGAACAGGTGCCGTTCGTCAAGCACCGCACTGTGCGGGTAGACATGGTGTGGACTGCTCTGGGCGATGTCAACGTGCATGTCGAATCCTTCCGAGACTACATGACCACCTACCCTACCGTCACCCAGACGATCAACACCAGTCCTGGCGGCATGATCTGGGGCACTGCCACCTGGGGGGCGCCCACCGTGTGGGGCGGCGCCTTCGGGGAGGTTCTGACCCGCACCACGGGTTGGGGTGGGCACCGCTGGCGCGCCCTCCAGTTCAAGTTCTCGGTGGACGGCACCGACGAGCAGATGCAGTTGAACAACCTGCTGCTCGTATTCTCCAGTCTGAGCAGGGTGAGGGGGGAACTGTAGTCGACGTTGACGACTACCATGTGAGATGGCCGCAGTAGCTGTTACCAACACCTTCGTCAACACGGCAGTAGCCGATGCCACCGAAGTGAACACCAACTTCACTGATCTGGTGGCCTACATCAACGGGTCGGTAATCCGCGTGGACGGTACCAACCCGATGGCCGCCAACCTGGCTATGGGCACCAACCGTATCACTGGCCTCGGCGCGGCTGCTGCGGGCACCGACGCGATGAGCCGCGACGCGGGAGATGCTCGATGGACCCTCAAGAACATCGCCCACACCCATCCCGTACTCACGGGTTCAGTGGGCAACCCGAACATGGGTGCCACGGGTGTCTCCTACGCTTACGTTTGGGACAACGATGAGATCGTCGTGGAGAAGCACTTCTACGAGGTGCAGGGGGCGGGCCTGGCCGTTGGCAACGGCGACATGATCGTAACAGGCTTGACAGGCGACATTGCGGCCAGTCTGCTCACCGTCGCCCCCTATCTGGGGATGGGGGTCATGTACACCACGACGGGTGGCGTCTTCAACGTCTACCTGGTGCGTGCCAGCGCGACCACCGCTGGCGTCTACAACCTGTCCACCCATGTGGCCCTCACCTACGCCGCCTGCGGTTTCGGTGCCACTGCGGGTGACTGGCTCCAGTTCGACATCTCCTATCCCACCACGACCTTCGCGGAGTAGCCGTGGCTCAGGAGTACACCACTCCGCTCCGCTACAAGAGCGGGCAGGAACTCGCCCCCGTCCTCGAACGTAACCGTATCGACCTGGAAGAGTTCATCAACTACAAGACCATCCGCCTCGAAGCGGACGGCACCGTCAACCTTCCCCTCGGCAGCCAGGTCGATTCGAATGACATCTGGCATGCGGGTAACGACGGCACTGGTTCCACCCTGGATGCCGACACCCTCGACGGGGACCACCTGGCCGACATCATCGCTGCCTGCACGGGCAACGTGCTGGACATTGCCCTCTACTCGGCAGCGGGCTGGACCCTCACTAGCGGGGCCTTCGCCCAGGTGTGGGAGACAACCTTTGCCACAGGCCTGACGGCTGCCACCCTGGTGTTCGTGGATGTCACCATGGTGGTGCAGGCCTCCAACCTGACGACAGGTGACAACTGGGGCGCGCAGATCGAGATTCAGGACGCGCTGCGCGGCTACCCCACCTTCAACGGCGGCTTCTCCCCATCCACCCACGTCCACGGCGGCTCGTCCGACACCTATGCTGGCTTCTACCCTTCGGGTGTGGCCGCCGCCGACGGCGCCCACGCCCACACCATGGATACTCATGGCCACGATGTGTCGGGCACGTCGGGGACTGGCGGCATCGCCCACACCCACACGGCGGTGGCGGACACTTCGGGCGGCGCATCCGCCTACTCGCACACCCATAGCCAGCCTGGTACATACGTGTACGGCACTTCGGGGGTCACCTCGTCCCACTCCCACTCGTATGGTAGTTATGCCAACGCATCCACTACTACGGGTTCAGGTGGGGTGACTCACACCCATTCCATTCCCGCCCACACCACTGGCAACGCTAGCACCTCCCACGACCATGGCGCAGGTAGCCTCGCGGCCTCCAGTGTTGTCGCGACCATGCAGAATAGCTCCACTCATACCCACTCTGTCAGTGGTTACTTGGGAGGCTCCCACGGTCATGCCATCACGGTGAACGCCGCAGCGGGCAACCCTGTCCTCGACACGATCACCCTCCGCTGGGTGGGCGATGTAACAACCGCTGCGGACGGCACCATCAAGTTCGCCTGCTGGGGGGCCACAGGCTCGGTGGCCGCCCTGGCCAACAGCATCCACTTCAACGGCCAGGTCTGGGTGATACCCGCCACCATCGCCGCCAGCCTGGGCGAACTGGACGACATCCCCGATGTGGTCCTGGCGGGCCAGGCCGACCACGATCTGCTTGCCTACGACACCGCCTCGGCCACCTGGAAGAACATGGCTGCTGCCACGGCGGGCCTCTCCCCCTCCAGCCATTCGCACACCCTGGACGCCCTATCCGACGTGACGGCCAGCACCCCAGCGGGTGGCGACACCATCGTCTGGAACGCTGGCACCAGCGCCTGGGAGGCGGCAGCCCCAGGGGTGGGCGCTCTTGCCCTGGACGACCTGTCCGATGTGGTGATCACGGCGGTGGCCGATCAGTCACTGCTGCAGTATGTGTCGGGTTCGGGCTGGATAGACCGTTCGTTGGCCGAGGCAGGGGTTGCTGCCGCGACGCACAACCATGATGCCTCCTACATCAGCATCATCGGCGCACCCGAAGACGACCACTTCCCCTACATGACCGCGACAGGCGAGTTGGATGCCTCGGGTTACACGGCAGCCGACTTCGCCGCTGCCGCCCATGTGGGCGCCACGGGAGCGGCCCACGGCGACGCCACCGCGGTAGTGGCGGGGTTTCTCACTGCCGCCGACTTCACCAAGTTGGCGGGCATCGAAGCAGCGGCCACCGCCGATCAGACGGCTGCCGAGATACTGGCTGCCCTGCTTACGGTGGATGGTACTGGTTCGGGGCTTGACGCTGACCTTCTCGACGGTAGTTCGTCTGCCGCCTTCGCCACTTCGGGTCATGCGCATGCTCTCGATGACATCAGCAATGTGGATGCGGCTGCCCCTGGCGATGGGGAGGTTCTCACCTGGGATACTGGAACATCAACCTGGGTGGCCGAAGCCATCCCGCCTGGCGGTACACACAGTATCGGTGCCCACGTTGATGTCGATCTGACGGGCTTGGTCGATGGCGACATCCTCATCTATAATGAGGCAACAGCCAACTTCGAGCCAGGGGTAGCTGCCGCTGGCACCCACGCCCTCGATGCGGGGCAGACCGACGTTACCATCGACACCCCAGCCGACGACGAGGTTCTCGCCTACAACTCGGGCACTACCACCTGGATAAACCAGACCGCCGCAGAGGCGGGCCTGGCCACTTCGGGCCACACCCACGACTACTCGGGCACCTATGCCCCGATCGCCCACGTCGGGGCGGGCGGCGCCGCCCACGCTGACGCTGGGGAAGGCGCGGGCTTTATGACCGCCGCCATGGTCACCAAGTTGGCTGGTATTGAAACGTCGGCCACCGCAGATCAGACCGCAGCAGAGATTCTGACTGCCATCAAGACAGTGGACGGCGCTGCCTCTGGCCTAGATGCCGACCTGTTGGACGGCAACGAGGCAGCCGCCTTCGCTGTGGCTGCCCACACTCATACCGAAGTGTTCCCCTTCTGCACCAGCGGCGATCTGGCCGTCACTACCGACACGACCGCCATACGGCTGCGCCTACCCTACGCCGCCACCCTGGTCAGTGCCTATGCTACCTGTTCGACCGCCCCGACAGGAGCGGCTATCATCGTGGATGTCCACAAGGATGGGACCACCATCTTCACTACCCAGGCGAACAGGCCCACCATCGCCGTCAGCGCCTTCGACTCGGGTACGGCCAAGACCCCCGATGTGACCACTTTCGCCGCAGGTTCCTATCTGACGGTGAACGTGGACCAGATCGGTTCTACGATTGCGGGTGCGGGTCTGACCGTGTGTGTGGTTCTGACTAGGAGCGCGTAGGAATGGCAACCTACCAGATAAGCTCGGCGGCATTGGAAGACGATGGTACCTGCAGTTACCCGTATGGCACCTACTGGTGGAATGACGGCTATAACTCGGCAGGATCACAGACCAATGCCAACTACAAGTACCACGTCTTCCTGCGGTTTCCCAACTTCGAACTCCCCCAGGGGCTTGTCTGCACGGACGCTCGGCTCACAACGTATAACAATGGGAAGCAGGGTTCCTTCCTGGGTCGCATCTACGGTTTCGACGAGGATGACAGCGCCCAGGTGGTGGACAAGTCCGATTACGGGTCTAGGGCGCTCACCAGTGCTTACGTCGCTTTCAATGGGGGTTCTGGCACTCTCACAACCAACAGTCTTGCAACCGTCATCAACGAGATACTCGCCCGTCCTGATTTCGTGGAGGGTAATGCGCTTCAACTCACCCACAAGTGTGTAAGCACGGCGGTCAGCACCTATAGTCGTTATGACTCTTACGATGATGGTACTGCCCCCATCCTTGTCATCACCTACACACCAGTGGTCACCAACGTGTACTCCTGGGGCATGCTAATAGGCTAGTGTCGACATCACCTTCTACATAATGAGATGCCCGTAACCTGGCAGGACGTAAGACAATCCCTTGGCGGGGCAATGCCCGAAGGCTACGGACTGGCCCAAGGCGAAGGCTACCGCGCCTCCCTCAGCCCTGCCGATGTAACCAACTACCGCCACTCCATCTACCAGTATCTGGCCTACCAGCAGAACGTGCAGGAGGCGATCGGCGCCTACCAGGCGCAGGTGGCCCAGCAGAACGCGGCCTACCAGGCTGCCGTTGCCAACTGGCAGGCCCAGATGCGGGCCAATGTGGAGAAGAACATCGCGGAGGCCGAAGGGCTGAACGCAGATGCTCTCGCCGCCTACCTGGAGCAAGTGGCCGCCCAGTACGGCTACACCACCGAAGACCTTGGCTCCCAGCTTGCCGCCATCAACCCCGCCCTGGAGTCCGCCCTGCAGCAACTGGGCGTGTACAAGAAGCAGGGTTTGGAGGCCACCGAGAACGCGGCCCTGGAGCGGGGCATCATGCAGTCGGGCATCTATGCGAAGGGTGTCGGCAATGTGCTGTCAGATGTGGCCACCCAGGAGATGGGGATGAAGAAGCAGGCGGCGGATGCCCGCGAAGGGCTGAACGTCCAGTTGGCTCGCCTGCCCGAACAGCAGGCTTCGGACATCGCCATTGCCCAGTCGGACATGGCGATCGCCCTGGCCCAGTGGCGCCAGCAGCAGGAGCAGGTGCTGCTGGGCGCGATGATGCCATCGGGGCCGCTGCCTGTCGCCTCCCCGATCATCCCGCCCTACGTGACGGCACCCCAGTTGCCGCTGCCTGGCCAGCCGCAGACTTCCGATCTGTATGCGCCTATCGAACCTACGAAGGTAGCGACTGGGGTGGCCGCTGGACCCACCCAGGGTGGCGCCTACACGGGCGGCCCTGGTGGTGCTGGCGCTGGCACGGGCGCCCCCTACCAGCCGCTGTCGTACACTGACATCATCAACTCGATGCTGCAGAGGCCGACAGTGATTACCAGCCCGTACACTCCCGTCCTCGCTGGCGGAAGGTAATGGCTGTTCCCAGGTCCGTGACCCCACGGACCAGCGGACTGGCCCTCTGGCTGCAGTTGCACGCCCCCGCCACCTATCAGCCTGGCGGGCCGCAGCCCGTCACCAATCCCTACAGCGCAGCCAGCGGCGGTGGGCTGCCGCCCGCCCAGCCTATGCCCCCCGAGGCTATGGAGCAGATCGGGCAGGCTCTCTCCTACATATTCGGCCCTTCACGGGCGGCACAGAGTCTCAACGGTCCCCAGACAGCCCCCGTTATGGGCGCCTGGCAAGGGCCGTCCATCCCGCAGGGCTACCAGCCACCGACGCCGAGTGGCCCCATACCCTGGGGTGACTACGGCGCCACCCATGCCCGCCCTGGCGGTGGTGGACATGAGGCGAACAGGCCCACATCTGGACTGCCCGCACTGCCCCCGATGCCCGAGGTCAGTGGCCCCGACGCCACCGCCTATCTCCGCGGGATACAGCAGGATGCCCTGGTCGGGCTGAACAACGCCCTGGCGGTCGGCGCCAACATCGCCGCAGGTTCCTACCAGGCTCGGCTGGATGTGATTCAGAGCGAGATCGACCGCACCAACGAGGCCCTGGGCAGGGTGAATGGCCTGTGGTCGACCTGGCGCGACCAGGCGGTGAACATCATCGGCATCAACGCCCAGGCGGCGCAAGCCTCATACAAGCAGTACCAACAGTTGATTGACCAGGGCTACGACAAGTATGAAGCTGCCGTCAAGTCGGGTTGGAACGACTATAGGGCGAAGGTGCAGGGTCTGATCAACGAGTATATGGCATCCACCAGAGAGAACTATGGTCAGGTGATGCGGCGCATCCCCGAATACTGGCGCCCTGTTGTGGACGCCATCTACCAGGGCACGGATGCGGCCATCGCTGCAGTGCGACAGGGGCAGACAGAAGAGATTCAGGGTATTGCCAGTGCCGTCGCGGCTGCCTCCGTCACCTTCTCCGAGACAGCACGGATAATCGGCAACACCGACCCCGACCTTCAGACCGAAGTGATGGGCGATCTGAACGAGTGCGCCAGGATTGCAGTCGAGCAGGCCACAGTCGAGGGCGTGTGGGGGGAGCGCCTGCAGCGAGCGGTGGGCGAACTGTCCATCAAGGCGGCTCGCTACCAGGTGGCAGGACGGCTGGCCTCCCTACAGCAGGAGATGTCCTCCTATCTGAATGAGGCTGAAGTCATGCAGTACAAGTTGCTTGAGTCTTCCGCCTACCAGGAGGCGGGGCAGCTTGCCGAGTCGGCGGGCGCCCGCGCCCAGGCCACCGTGCAGGTACAGGCGAGCATGGAGAGTGCCCGCCAGGCGTACCAGACGCAGCGTGACGAGGTTATTCTGACCGCGAACGAGACTGCGGAGCAGATCACTTTCGAGTTGGGGGAGCAGCTTCGGAAGTTGCAGCAGGACTACCTGCTCACTCAGGCGGACCAGTCCGCCGCAGTGGACACTGCCACCGCTGCCGCCTACGCCGCCTGGGCGGCGGACGACAGCTTCAACCTGTCGCAGATAGACTTCGCCACCCTGTACATGAACGAGCGCCTGCAGGAGGCTATCTCCCTGGCGGGCGGCGACTTCGATGAGATCGACTGGGCCGAGATCAGCAAGGATGTGGTCGAGTTCTTCAGCGGCACATCCAACTTCACTCCCAATCGTATCACATCGTACCAGGAGTTCATCGGGGTACTGGACGACATCCAGGCGGCGCAGATCGTGGAGCGAGATACGATCGCCAACACCTTCATAACCGACCCCTCCGAGGCCTGGAGCGGTACCCGCGCAGACATTGCCACTGCAAACGGAATCGACAATGCGGGCTACATCGGTGTCGGGCGGAAGAACGCCGACGGGGTGTACATCTACGCTGGCCTCAACCTGGAAGAGTCGAAGAAGTTGACTGCGGCCCTTCATACCTACGCCCAGAGTACCATGGACTCCTGGTTCGAGAGGCCGAGCCGACAGGAACTGCGCTTGTACCAGACCGCCTTCGATGCGATCGGCACAGGCTCCCATCAGTGGGAAGTCGACCGCGAGATGCTGACGGGTGGCAACATGGCCTTCCCGCTGCCAGGTGTGGCCTGGGATGGCAGCAGCAACTTCCATGAGGACCGTGGCAACGGCAACATCCATCAGGGTATCGACATCAACGCCTCACAGGGCACTCCCATCCTGGCCATGGTGGCTGGCGAGGTCATCGACGTGCGGTATGAAGAGGACAAGGGTGGCCACATCGTGGAGATCATGGGCCTTGACGGACGCCGTTACGAGTACATGCACATGATGGTGGCCCCGCCCGTCCACATTGGTGATCAGGTGGGCGCGGGCATGCGTATCGGCCAGGTGGGCGACACGGGCAACCCGCAGCACGGAGCCTACCACCTGCACCTCACCGTCACCACTGTTGGCGGCACCCTTCACGTCAACCCAGTTCCCTTCCTGGCGGCAGCCCTGGGTCTTGGCGGTGGGTAATGTCCTACACGGACATCCTCGACCAGATATACGCGAACAGCGGCTACGAAGCCAACCGCAATCTGACCTATGCTAAACAGCTAACCGCCTCTCTCGGCGGGGGCAGCAACCTGCCGTCCTTCCTCGACCGTTTCTACGCCCGTGAGCCTGGCGCCTACGCCGAGATGGTGATGCCTGCCCCCAAGCCCGTCACCACCTACCCTGGCAGCCAAGACCCCATGACGGACAGTGAGGCCGTCGCCGCCATGAACCGCACCATGGCCGCCCTGCAGGAGATGCTGGCCCAGCCTGGCCTATCCGACGAGGACCGCGAAAGGTTGCAGGCGTATGGCAATGAACTGGCGAACAACCAGCGCCAGATTCTGCACCCCGAAGTGTCCCTGCCCTGGTGGAAGCGGGTGCTGCTCAAGTTGGAGCCGTTCTCCAGGCCGATGCAGACGGTGCTGGAACTGGCCTGGAACTTGGGGGCAGGGGCCAGCAACATCATCGTGAACCTGCTCGGGGAAGAGCGGGCCAGTCGCCTCGGATTCGACTACATGCCGCTGGTCAGTCTCGATGAGATGCTGCACACTGCCCAGGGTCAGTATGAGCAACTCAGGGGTGGCCCCGACAGCATGTTCGGTGAGGAAGGCATGTTCACCAGCACCGACTTCTTCCGTAATGCTGGGGTACCCGAACTGGAGTTCACCGATAATGCCGCCCTCAACATCCCCATCGCTCTGGGCAAAGCAGTGCGAGGGCTTTCCGCCTTCGCGGGCGACGTTGCCGCCGACCCCTTCTCCTATGTCGGATTGGGGGCCAGCCTGGTAGGTTCCACATCCAGGGCGATAGGCGTCGGGTCGGTAGTCGACTCGGCCCTCCGCGAGGCCGTCATCGAATCGGCTGGCCGCCGCGGTTGGATTGGCGTGGTGGATGCAGCAGAGAAGATGACGGTGGGCCGCGCCACCATGGAGTTCATGCGATTCCCGTGGGTGCGGCGTGTCCTTCGCCAAGTGGACGATCAGATCGACACGGTGCGCGCCCTCGACAATGCGGAACTGATGGACATCTTGGATGGCATCCAGGCGAGTGTGCCCCTGGGGCGGAAGGGTGCCGCCGCAGGCGGCTACACTGCTGGGCAGACCAAGGCCCTATACGCTCGGATGGAGAAGGCGATCACCGAGTTCAACGCCGCCCACGGTCCCCAGAACATCGTGGACCGTGCGGTCGGCACCGTGAAGTCCGACCTGTTCGAACATACGGTGAGGCCGATTGTCTCCCGCAGGTTCTTCGAGGTGGACCAGGACTTCCTGCAACTGGTCGACCTCCCTGTCGCTGAGGGCGGGCTACCCAAGTGGGCCGCTGGCGGTATCCGCATTGGCACCATCACGGGCAATGGCGGCTGGGTGCTACCCCACACAACGGGGGTAGGCTCCTGGCTGAAGGCGCACACCCTGGGCAGGGTGTGGTCGACAGCGAAGGATAACCTCCCAATCCTCGCCCGTGCTGCCGAGAAACTGGACGACCTGGCCAGCAAGTTTGGCCGCGACCACTTCATCATCAGCCTGGCTCGCAAGGGCAACATCATGATGTGGTCGGCGGAACAGGACGCCAAGTCGGCAATCGGAATACTGGTCCGCCGTGCCGTCGACAGCGTGGAACGCTACGGGGCAGTCATGAACCACGTTGTCTCGGAAGAGGGGCTGGACTACAACGTGGTGATGCGGGAGATCACCGACTTCATGCAGGCCCGCGACAAGTCGGCCTGGACTTCGGGCAGCAAGCTGATTGGCGGCAACGACAGGGTGCATAAGTTGGCCATCGAGTATGCGGGCAAGATGGAAGACTCGATGCAGCGGCTCTGGCAGAAGGCCCGCGACTACAACAGCACCCTGGGCAAGCTGGATGATTACCTCCCGTCCAGGGAAACGGAGTGGGGCAAGCAGGTGACGGAAGCCCTTGCCGACAGTGGCATCGACATCGACCCGACCCGCGGGGCAGGGTTCCAGATTCTGTCAGACATCGTGGCCAGCGTCCGCCAGAAGATGGCGGTCAGCAAACTGGGCCACGCCCCGTCGATGGAGAAGCGCACCATCGGTAGGGTGGTGGTGGAGATGCTGCCGCTGGATGATCTGTCGTCCAACCCAGGGCAGTACCTGATACCCGCCATTCTGAAAGACCACAAGTTCGCTGAGTCATTCTTCGCCCCGACCACCGAACTCAACAAGGTGGTGGGGGAAGCACTGCAGACAGTGCTGGGCGAGAACCCCAAGGTGCTGGTGCCCCGTCGGGCCGCAGTGGACAGCATCCCAGGGCCAAACGGCCTGGCAGTGCCGAAGGTGTTCGAAGACAATGCGTCTGCCCTGGTGCAGGGATACATCAGCCAGGTGGGTCATGCGGTGGAAGAGTGGGCGATAGTCGACCAGTTCAAGAGAATCAACTACGTGATGGCCCGCAAGATGAGCCAGGGCAAGGCCGTCCGCATTCAGGATGCGGTGAACGCGATCATCGGCTCCTGGTGGGACACGTCGCCGCTGCGCAAGGAGCTTGCCGAGTTCGTCGCCACAGGCGGCAAGTCCAGGTACGGTGTTCGCAAGATGGTGAAGAGGCCGCTAGGAACCACCGAGCTTGAACTGTGGGACCAGATTTGGAACCAGCAGCCAGTGCAGGAGGCCTATGACAGGGTGACCAAGGAGTACGCCTCCTATGTGAAGGGAACCCACCCCGCCACAGGCATACCTGTGGGTCAGGTGGTGCAGGAGATCATGGACCAGACGGGTCTGCCGCGTGAGGTGGCGGAAACGATCGCCGCCTTCCCGTCGGATGCGATGAGCGACTTCTGTGAGGCCATCTTGCAGGCTGGTGCCCGCCTGTCCGACGAGTTCGCGGTCATGACCGACCGCGCTGTCGGCCTGCTCGGACCCGAGTTCAGGGCGGTCTGGGAGACTACGGGCAAGCCTGCCCGCAGGACGGCGACGAAGGCGGCCTCCATCAACAGCCTGGCACGGCGCACAGTGAACCAGGCCCTCAGCGACGCCCAGGAGCAGATGTTCAAGATCATCCGCCAGGCCGAGTCGGAAGGCAAGGTCGGGGTGGAGAAGTTGCAGACCACCCGTCGCACAGTCGAACGGGTGCAACCCCGTCAGCCGTCCCCGCTGCTGGAAGCCAGCGAACATCTCGACCCAGCCCTCAACTCGCAGCGACTCACCCAGCAGCAGATGCAGCAGATGGTCGGTCAGTACATCATGCCGAAGATCACCCAGCGTTTCAACCAGATGCGGAAAGAGGTTGCCGATGAGATCAGCCAGATCGAACGGCTGCAGCAGCAGGGCCGTGTCACCACCCGTTCGGAAACAACCCGCACCCGTATCAGGGAGATTGACGAATCACTGGCCGCCCTGGATGAGGGCCAGCAGCATCTTCTGGAAGACCTGAGATACGAGAGGCGGGGCATCCAGCCCCACGCCGCCGAGGTTATCGGCGGTCAGCCCGAGGGCACCCGTCGGGCCTGGTCGAAGGGGCAGGTGAGGGACAAGTTGGTTGGGCAACCTGGCCAGCAGCCTGCGGGCAAACCCTACGAGGTGGGCGGCTGGGGTCCGACGACCCTGCCCTCCAACGAGGCCGAAATCGCCCGCCTGGACCAGGAGATCAGGCGCCTTTCGGCGGCAGTGGACACAGAGCGAAGCAAGCTGCTGGCCGAGCGGGATAACCTGGAGATCGTCGCCCAGGAAGAGGACATCCACGCCCAGCGGCTCTCCTACCTGCACGCCAAGCAGGACATGCTCGACCTGGCCGAAGCGCGGGCCGACATGAAGATGGCAATGGTCGTCTACCTGGACTTCGCCCGTCGCATTCGCGTGTCACAGAACTTCGAAGCAGCCCGCGACCTGATGGTCATGGTGGAGGACGGTGGGGGCTACAAGGCATGGAGCGGAAAGTGGCGCGGGGTAGACTACAAGCTGACTGCAGCCCAGGTGGCGGTGAAGGCGAACGACCTGTTCCGCGACCTGATGCAGCGGGCCGACCTTCTCGCCATCGGGGACCATGAGTTCTTCGACTTCCCACCCCTCATCGAGGCGGCCACCAAGGCGGTGCGCATAGGCAAGGCCACCCTTGCCTCCCTGGAAGACATGCGCGCCTGGGGCTGGCTGGACGACATGGCGGGGCCAGAACTGGACGACACGCTGTTCAGGCAGATGGACACCTTCATCGACTCGGGCCTCACCGAAGAGGGGCATATCCCTACGGGCCGACTGTCGGAGCAGCCTGGGGCGCTGCCAGGCGAAGAGTTCGCCACCATGCGCGAGCGGCTGCGCCGTGGTGCCGAGAACCTGGAGGAAGCCCGACCCGCAGAGGGTGCCCAGGGTAGGCCCAGGGATGTGGTATCCAAGGCGGGGGCAAGGCTGGAGAAGGCGGGTAGGCGCAAGGAGGCGCAGCGCATCATGACCGCCAGGTTCAAGGGCCGCCCCTGGGATGACCCCGACGTGCTGCGGGTGGCCCGCGCCTACGGTCTGGACCCCCACATCAAGGCCGACAAGATGCTGATTCAGGAGTGGATGGCGAAGGCCATGTTCCGAAACCTGGACGACGATCCGCTGCTGCCAAAGACGTACACGCTGCTTGACAAGCAGGGCCAGCCGATTATGCATACGGTGAAGGGCGGGGGCAAGGTGGAGGTTCCCACCACCAGGCCGAACAGGTTGTCCCTGATGGCAACCGCCTGGGGCGTCAAGTACGACACCATGCTCGGCTGGTACAACATGGTCCGCTCGGGCGCAGGCTCGGGCTTGCAGGGTGACGCCCTGGTCACCGACCTCACACGCCCCATAGCCAGGACTGGTGGCGGCGTAACAGAGAAGCTGCTGCCGTCCGATGCGGAGATGGTGAAGATCGCCACAGTCGGCCATCACCGCCGTGTGGCGGGTGACACGATCATGCAGATGCGCGATCTGCTGTTCGACGTGTCCGCCGAACTTCGCACCACCATGGACATCGGCCAGCTTGACCAGGGGGTCCAGAAGGTGGGCGGCAATCTGGGGAACAAGATCGGATGGGAGTTCGCTACGCCCCGCATCAAGATCGTGGACGGCGGGTTCCGCATCCCCGATGCCACCCTGGAGAAGCTGTGGGATGAGAGCGCCTGGCCGACCACGGCAGAGGCGCACTTCGCTCTGGCCTCTTCGTACATGGAGGGGATGGCTGGCAAGATCATCCAGCCTGTCCGCAACGCGGACGGCACCTGGGGTTGGGCGGTGATGCCGTCCTACGGCTGGAACAAGGCGCTGGCCCGTAGGGGCAAGGAGTACCTTCAGACCCTGGTGGATGAGGGCCGTGCCCTCAACAGAACCCCCCAGTCTCTGGGCAACCATCCATGGTCGCATGCGACCGCCGACAAGATAGTGCCCGACTGGTCGAAGCCGCCAGCGGCACGGGTGACCCACAACATGAACTCCTACATGGGCGTCCACCTGGCGGAAACCAGGAAGGGGGCGGACCTGTGGGTTCGCGGTTGGGCCGATGAAGGCCTGGGTGTTCTCGACTTCGAGGTTGTCGCCAAGCGGTTCAAGGCATACCGTGGGGACAGGCGCACTGCGGGTAGGCTGCTGCCTGGCAAACCTCTGGACGCCTATCGTCCGCCCAAGGAGCAGGTGGAGGCTATCGCCCAGCAGGAGTTGCAGGGCATATCGGCCCACCGCCCGTTCCGCTTCGGGCGGGCCGACGCCGAACTGCAGGACGACGCCATCTCTCACAACATGCGTGCCAACAGTGCCAGATGGCAGCGGGCCGCCCAGGGTGTGGCCGACCCCGAGGGGGCCAACCTGTTCGGGGCTGCTATCAGAAGGTGCATGGAGATCGCCCATGGCGGCGGTGATGAGCGGGCCATAGCGGAGGCGCTGGGCCGTCGGGTGGATGGGGTTTACAGGGAAGCCTTCACCGAGATGCGCCCCTTCTTCGACAACATCGAAGAGATCACTGCCACCCTGCAGGCGAACCCAGACCTGGGCATCATCGACATCCTGATCGACACCTTCAAGGTGCCCGAAGAGCGGGCCTATGCGATCGTGGGTTCCCTCGACCACATGATGGAACAGGATGCTCGCCAGGCCGTGGCCGAATCCTTCCGCGACAACCTGATTGCCGAAGGTTACGATAGCATCGTGTACTGGAATGACATCATCTCTGCTCGCCCGACCATTGACGAACTGCTGGATGCCGACCCCGAGGCGCGAGCCATCCAGCGGGAGTTGGAAGACATCTACGACAAGATGGTGGGGCTGGACCCGACGGGCGGGGACAGGGTAGTGGCGGCGGGCCTAGAGTCGGAATGGAATGCACTGGTCAAGCTGCAAGGCGTACTGGACAAGCGGATGGAGGCGAAGATGCGCTCCTTCACCTGGGGGGAGATGAAGGAGCGGGCCTTGGGTGAGTTCTCCGTGATTGTCCTCATGCCCGAACATCAGCTTATCCCCTCTTTCGATAAGGTGATGGTGAAAGAGGCCACCCTCGACTGGCTGCCCGTCACCCTGGCCGACAAGCAGCTTCGCAGGTTTGTGAACGGGCTGGCCACCGCCCTGCGCGGAGGGGCGGATAGGCTGCCCGAAGTGGGTACTAGGCGGGTACCCCGCACCATCGAGGAAGTGCTACTGCAAGACCCGATTGTGCGCGGCAAGATTCAAACCATCATCGACCTGGACGATAGCATGAGCAAGCATGTCGCCCCGCTGGAAGCGGTAGCTGAGGTGGTGGAGGGTGCCACCGACAAGCAGCTTGCTGCGGCGGGCATCACAGGCCGACCCCTCAAGCTGGTACGCACCGCCCAGGGGGTCAAGGCCGACAAGATGCGCGAAGTGTGGGGCAGGCTGCGCCTGGCAGTGGACCAGACAGTGGCCGACCCCGAATCCCGTGGCCTGTGGGACGCTCTCTACCAGAACGGGAAGGAAACGGCGGACCTGAAGGCGGCGAAACGGTGGCTGCCCGAGAGGGACTGGCGACGGCTGATTCAGCAAGCCGAGTTCCATCGGGTGGCAGGCGAGATGCGCGCCCTGATCGACGCCCACGGCGGGGACTACATCCCCATGGACGAAATCCGCAGGGCCTTCATCAGTCAGCAGAACGCTTCCGCCAGCCTGTCGTTGACGGATGCGGTGACGGGTCTGGGCAAGGCGATCAAGGATGCGGAGGTTCTGCTGGAAACCAACCAGTCGGAGGCGGTGATCGCTGCCGATCAACTGCTGCAGTCGATGCACGGCCTGCTGAAGGAGTGGGCGGTGGAGTCCGACTCCACGGGCGCCCTGGAACTGAACAAGGCCACCTTCAACGATGTGACCAAGGCGTTCGGCACCCAGTTGAACGCTGTCCGTGCGGATGCGAAGAAGCTGCTCGATGCGCATGGCATCACGGAAGCCCAGTACAGGCAGATCATGGAGAGGCTGAAGTTGAAGGGCCATGTGGGAACCGTACAGAACGTGCCAGGGTTCATGGACCCTGGCCTGCACGCCCTGGGCACTGGCCCCCTGCAGGGTATGGTGGTCCGCCCCGAAGTTCTCCAGTTCTTTGACAACTACGCGAAGGTTACCCAGAACATGTGGAAGATGCAGGGGATGCGGGAGTTGGCGAAGGGCTACCAGAAGTTCTACCAGTGGTGGAAGACATGGGTGACGGTGGGCAACTTCACCAGGTTCATTCCCCGCAACATCATGGGCGGCACCTGGAACGGCATGTTCATCGGTGTACGCGCCTACGACTATGCCCGTTCGGCCAACCTGCTGCGCACCTGGTGGGGTATCACCACCGACATCAAGGGCGACCCGCACGCGTTGGAGGCGGCGCTGGCCAAGCTGCCCGCCAGGGACAGCCTGGCCTTGCAGATGGCCTACAAGGAGGGTGTGTTCGACACCTTTGCCAGCACCGAGTTCGCTCGGGCGATGAGCAACCTGCCCTCCCTGAAGACCTGGCGTGGATTCGCCAGGGCACTGAACCCGTTCAATCGTAAGGAGCATGCGGCGATCAGGGTGGGGACCAAGCTGATGCGCACGTCGGAAGACTGGATGCGCTTCGCTGCCTTCCTCCGCTACTTCGAGGCGGGCACCCCGTTCAGTGAACGTCGGGCTGCGTCGATGGCGAAGGTGGCCCACTTCGACTACTCGGACCTGACGAATGCGGAAGTGTGGATGAAGGACCACCTGGTGCCGTTCTTCGTGTGGGGCAAGCGGAACCTGGAGTTTCAGATCAGGGCCGTGATGGAGCGCCCCGAGTTGATCTACCGCTACTGGAAGCTGCAGTACAACATGCAGCAGGAGTTCGGCGGCGGCGACTACTACAACGCCTACCCGCTCGCCCCCTACTGGGGCAGGTATGCGGTGGGCACGGGCATCGTGATGAACGAAGGCACCCCCTTCTGGGCGCGCATCTTCTTTGACCCCGACATGCCGATCAACGACCTGTTCGACTTTGAGCAGGTGTACGATCAGGGTCTGTCGATGGACGGCCTGTATGCCTGGCTGGGAAACATGCTCGGCCCGCAGGTGGAGTTGCCTTTCGACTTCATCAGCAAGTCGGACGACCCCTACAAGCAGGCGACCTCGGTGGGCCTGCTGCAGATGGTGGCCATGATGGACAGGATACCTGGCATCAACTTCGTCAAGAACGAGAACACGGGGGACTACAGGGTGGACTCCCGCCTGGCCTCTGCATTCTCCGTCGCCTTCCCCTTCGTCAACCCGCTGCTCGGCAACTGGATGGAGCCGCTGGCACCGACGAATCCTGCAACGGCCCAGCGCCTCGGCTACACGCCCGACGGCAGGGACTGGGGTGACAGGTTGACAGCCTTCATGCTGCGCCAGGCAGCGCCGCTCGGCATCAAGGTGCAGACGCCCGCAGATGTGCCCAGTGCCCTGTACCCGATCAACGCTACTATCGAACGCATTATGGATGACATGCAATGGGCGGACAGGTGGGCGGATGTGGATGCGAACCCTGCGGGGCAGGCCCCTGCGAGCGGGCCAGGATTCGATGCCTACCTGGATAGGCTGTTCAACAAGTAGCGTCGACTTCTAGAACTAGAGATGGAGGTTACAATGGCACTTTGGCTAGACGGATACGAGAAGGTGGTGGTGTCGACTGGACGGACGGGAGCCTCACCGAGGCATCCCGAGTCACCAGGCCGCATCGTGCTACACACCACCGAGGGTCTTCGCACCTTTGACTATCCGTGGCCGCCGCACTTCACGCTCGGCCTGGTGGGCGACCCGCACAGCCTGCAGCCTGGCCTGCACTGGTTCCCTGGGGGCAGCCGACGGCTGGCCCTGGGTGACGTGCTGAAGTTGCAGCACTGTGATCTGGCCCTGTCGTCCTACGCCCTGCTGCACCGCGACATCGACCCCGACACGAACCACCGTGGCTCGCACTGTGTGCAGGTGGAGATCATCAGCACTGCCGCTGCGCCGCCCCACTGGTCGCAGGCCATGTACGACCTGGTGGGCGGGTGGCTGGCCGACGTGGTGACTGGTCTGCCCGATTTGCTACCCGTCCTGGATAACTACCCCGACCCCGCCATGTGGTCGGAGCGCGGTAGCTGGGGCTTTGATGCCCCGCAGCGCATGACGTGGGCCGAGTGGGAGAACGGCATCAACGGCAGGCCTGGGGTGCCGTTCCTGTGCGCCCATCAGCATGTGCCTGGCAACGACCACTGGGATACGGGCGCGCTGGATGTGGTGAGACTAGTGATGGCAGCGAAGGCTTTCCTGAATCCCAGCGTGCCCGATGAGTCCGAACCCACCTTCAGGCAGGTGGTTCGCGCCCGCCTGCGGCGCTTGGAAGAGAGGATGGACGCCATGGAGGCCTTCCATGCCAGTCCTGTGGGGCCTTAGCGATGCTAGAATGGCAGGAGAGGCCCCTGAGATCGCCTGTGGCGGGTTCTTTGAGGGGTGCTGGTATGGTGACACACACATGCGGGCGGATGGCACGGCAGCCTCTCTTGGGGCTTGCGACTGCAGCCATCGCTACGGTCGACGCAACGGTCATTCCGTGTGATGCCCCCGCTACCATGTCACAGGTACCAGCGCTGACGGTGGGGGCCTGCCCCTGGTTGGGGCTGGCTTCAGGCCTTCGCTCGGTCGGGGGAGGCTCCCACTGATGGCGGACGTAGTGTGGACGATAGAGGCCCTGGCCCAGCACTTCGACACTGTGATCGACATGGTGCTGGCCCGCATCACCGAGATGGACACGGGCTGGACACGGGCCACCGCCCTCGCCCTGGAGAATGCACGACTCGAACGGCAGCGCGCTAGCGAGCAGGTAGACGCGCGGCTAGCGGGGATGAACGAGTTCCGTGACGCGATGAAAGACCAGGCGGGCAAGTTCGTGACCCGTCGAGAACTGTGGGGGTATCTGGCGGCGATGGTCGCCGCCCTCACCGCGATCATCACCCTGGTGATGAAGTTCGCAGGCTAGAAGAAAGGAGGAACCTATGTACGATTTCAAGAAGGCTCTCAAGTGGGCGGTTGCCGCCCTGAGTTCCGTATTCGGTACTACCTGGGCTGTTGTGGCACCACTAGTGGCAGCGTTCAAGGCGGACCTGGCGGCAGGTGAGCAAGCGCTCATCGCTGCAGGCTCGGCTTTCGTGGCCGCAGTCGTCGTGTGGGTCAGCAACCTGATTGGTCAGTGGCGCGAGAAGGCTGCAGGCTTCGTGCATGCCGCCTCACCCGAGGCCGTTCGGCTGTTGAGTGAAGCTCAGAAGCTGACCAGCGACGCTATCGGCATCCTCAAGTAGGGCAGCACCATGAAGGCACTCGCCTTGCTGGTAATCGTCTGCCTCGTCGCCGTCGGTATAGGCGGCGACGGGGCGGACGCCGCCTATACCCCGAGCCTGCCCAGCCTGTGGGCCTGGTTCGAAGACCAACTTGTCCCCATGAGTTGCCTGACACAGCCGCGCATGGCGGTCACCTCCTACCGTCCAAGCGGGGCGGAAGGCGCCTACATTGCGGGCACCGTCATGGTGTGGGTGGGCAGCCTGGTGTTCGTCAACGTGGCCGTCCATGAGTTCGCCCACCACTACTTCGAGGTGTGTCACATCAAGGACCGCCCGATAGGGCGCAGGTTCCTTCGAGCCGTGAACCACTTCATGTGGGACCAGGGGGCCAAAGAGCATTTCGCCTCCACCCTCGCCTGGGTGCTGACAGGCACAGGCAGACAGTGGCCTGCCGTCCCCTCTGCGGCCTGGGTGTTCACCCCGAAGCTGGCCCCCTGATGGCTGACGAGTACGGCGTTCTCGCCTTCCCCGACCCCCCGCTGCTGCGGCCTATAGGGCATGGTACATGGCAGTTGGCGTCCACCTACGTGGTTCCCGCCTTCGGTTTCAGTATGCGCATACCCGAAGGGTTCGTCACGGACCTGGCTAGTGTGCCGCACTGGACTCGCAGCCTAGTGGGTACAGAAGACCTGGGCGCGGTCGGAGCCATCGCCCACGACCTCCTGTACCAGCAGGGCGGCTACGCCAGCGGCCTGGTTGAACCGCTCAGACGGGTGCGGGTGGACCGCCTGTTCAGGGTGCTGATGCAGATGGAGAACGTGATCGGCTGGCGCAGGTGGGTGGCCTGGGCTGCTGTCAGGATTGCGGGTTGGGCATGCTGGAAGAGCGCGCCCCGACGTGTGGCCCGCCTACAGGAGCGAAGACAGCGAGCAGAAGCGCCTGCGCTTTCCGCAGACTGATCTCCCCTTCGGTCCAATGGGTCAGACGGGTAGCTGCTTCGGCCAATCCGACTGTGGCGATGGGCACCCCGTAGTGCATGATGACGCCACCTTCGAGCTTGTCGGCGGTGGCCTCCATCAACACCAATGACTTGTCGCCCTTCATGTCCCCTCCCCCAGAGCCGCGCGCAACAGCAGGCGTGCCCACTCTCGCCTATACTTCGCTTGGCTTTCGTCCTCATGTACGGAGAAAGTCAACAGGGGCACCATCCGTTGTACTGCCTCATCGAACGGCACCCGTGCCCGCAGTGTGCGTTTCACACCAATCGACTTGCCCGTCGCATCCTTCATGTCCTGCTCGGGCACCCACAGTTCTAGATAGGAGGCAGGGTCGTAAGCGCTCATGTCCCCTCCCCCGAACGGGGCCTCGGTCGGCGCGGCCTGGCGGTGAAAGTGGCAGGGGGAGCGTAAGAATCATCGGCCCCATTGTCGGGGTCGTCCTCTACGCCGAGAAGGTGGGGCGGGGGAAGAAAGGACGGCGGCTTTCCAAACAGGACACGGCCTTTCTTGCTCCGCTCGCGAATCTCGTCACTCATGCTCATGCCCCTTCCCCGAGAGCAGCCAGCAACATACCCCTTGGGTGTGTACTCCATAACTCTCTCCCTTGGGGGCTTAGTTCCTCCCAGGGCTTCGGCCATATCTCGAAGCCCTCCCGCTTCCGCATATCCTCATAGTGGTATCGGGCCATCCGTTCTACCGCCTCATCGAACGGCACCCGCCTTACGGGCATGGGCTTGCCCCTGTGATCAATAACCGAGTGCGTGAAATCGGACAGTCCTGCCGCGTTTGTCCACAGTTCTGGTTCACTCATACCTCACCCCCGAGAGCAGCCCGCAACAGGTAGGACATGAGTTCGGGCGGTTCCTGAGAAGGGCTAGCAACGGCCCCCCGCATCCATTCATGGTATGCCTGCCGCATCCGTTCTACCGCCTCATCGAACGGCAGCCGCACCAGTGTCATCTCCCCAATGCCATGACAGACGCATCGCCACGGATAGGGCATGGCTGCGGTGCGGGTGGCCTTCGGGCATCTTGTCCACAGTTCAGGTTCACTCATGTTCTCTCCCTCCACGGTGCTAGGCAATCTTGGGCCGAGTAGTTCCACTCGCCCCAGCCGCAGGCCACATGCCCGTACTCTTCCGCACAGGACAGGGCAGCCTCGAAGTCGAGTCTCGGATAGTGGCCGTCCTTGCCTGCGGTGGCCACCGACATGACCCCCATCCCGTAGATGCGGGAGAAGATGCGGAACCATTCGGCCCTCTGCCGCCACTTCTCATCGAAGGTGCCACTGTTGATGTAGAACGACTCGGCCAGCAGGTAGTCGTTCACCCTCAGGTGGGTGTCCCTGGCCAGCCCCAGGTGGGGGTTCCACACGTTGGCAATCACCGACAGGCCCAGCTTGTGGGCCGCATCGATGGCGTTGTTCTGCCGCTTGGGGCCGACCCCCCAGTCGAAGCCGAAGTCGTCCAGCAGGACACCTCTCACCCCCATCCGCTTCCACCGTCGCATCGAACGCTTGATCTGCCGCATCGACAGGTTGGAAGCGTAGTTGACGCCCAGGTCGATGTAGCCGTAGAAGTAGGCGTCACGATGTTCGATGATGGCACTGGTCGGCCAGTGGTCGGGGTGGTCCTCGTTCTCCAGGGTGGCACCCAGTACCACGTAGGCGTACTGGTTGAAGTCCTCATCGTGGCCGTTGTTGATGGCCGACGGCCAGCCGTAGTAGATGAGCAGCGGTTCGGGTCTAGCCATGGTACACCTTTCCACTCAAGTAGTCGGAGGCGGTCACCACACTGTGCCCGCCCATCTCGTCCACCATCTCCTTGGGAACTTCCACCCCGAAGACGCTGACATGGCTGCACTTCATGCACTTGATGGTGACATCACAGTAGTAGTGGCCGTGTTGTTCGGGGCCGAAGTTCCAACGAAGAATCAGATGCACGCTGCCCTCACAGAAGGGGCAGGTGATGAAGTGGTTGGGGTAGGGTAGCGCCCCCTCCAGATTCCAGAAGGTGCGCTTGGTGACGTAGCGGGGGAACCAGTCGCCTGGAATCTCGGTGTCCCTCACGGCTTCCTCCACTTCTCGGTCAGCTTCTCGATCACTTCCAAGATCATCGCCGCCTGTTCGGCGGGCATGATTGCCAAGTCCCACGGGAACTTGCGCTTGTCGGCACGGCAGAAGATCACCCACGGCTTCAACTCGGGTTCCGCCTTGCCCGCCGTCTGCCGCACCCAGGCGGGGACGGAGAACTCGTCGGCGTGCTTCGACTCGACCACCCAGTCACCCGTGCCGATGTAGTCCCCCATGTCGTAGGGGCCTTTCACGTTGCCGATGCGCTGCACGTCGGGCCAGATGCGCTGCAGCATGGGCAGCCAGCCCTTCTCCCTGCGGGTACCCTTGGCACGCTGCTTGCTCATGGTTCCACCTCCCCATTGAAGTAGGAGGCCACCCAGGCGGCCACGTTCAGCACCTTCAGCCGTCCCAACTCCTGCATCAGATCGTACTTGCGAAGCTCATCCTCAGTCAGGTTCGACGGTGGCTTCGCTGTCTCTATCTTGGCCTGGATGCGCCGTGCTTCCGCATCCCACCGCTCCAACTCCACCTGCTCCCTGTGCCTGGCCTTGCAGGCAGCACAGCGGCCCGAGTCGACGGTGTGCGCCTTCAGGGTGCCGTAGGAGAGTACCGCCCGACCACAGTAGAAGTCGGTGCTGGTCTTGGCCAGGTGCGCCTCCTTGTAGTTGGGGGTCAGCTTGTACCAAGCATCCTTCTCAAGCGGGGTCGGCATCGGGTTCCTCGAAGGGAAGCTCGGGTTCCTCGAAGCCCTGCGACTTGCGCCGCATGGCCTCGACGGCGGCAGCCTGCTGCTTCTTGGCAGTGATGAAGTCGTAGAGGGCGGCGACACGGAAGAACTCGACCGCCATCAGCGCCTTGGCCATGGCAGCCTCATACCCGTCGGGGAGGGCGCCCATCTCGGCCAGGGTGCGGAACAGGATGTTGGCCAGCCACATGATGCTGCGCTCATGCGCCTCCTGCAGGACGGCCATCAACTCCTGTCCACCGATAGGGACAGACTCTGCCATGCAGAGTTCGGTCAGATGCTGGACTGCTCTGTCCAAGTCGATCTGGCCGTTGGCGCCTACGAAGTCGGCGGTGGCGGCTGCTGAAGGGAGTTGCGGAGCCTTTCCAGTCCCCTCCGCAGGTACGTCGATGTCCACGTTCTGTTCGGCCATCCCATCTCCTTCGCTATCTGCTCGTAGGTTAGTCTTCCCCAGAAGCGCATGTCGATCACGCTTCGGTACGGTTCGGGTAGGGCTTCTACTGCTTCGAGTAGGTCCGTGAGGCTTCCGCTTACGGCTCTGTCCGCGTTGGCCCATAGGTCATGTCCTTTGTCTAGTAGCCAGTCTTCGGAGGTGAGTATCTCCCGTTTGGAGCGGTCATTGAATCTGCGGGGCACCCTTCACCACTCCCTCACATCTCTCAATCCATTCCCACTGGATGGGGTAGTAGGTGTTGCCATCGTTCTCAAAGCTCTTGATGCCAGAGATACGGGCAAGTCGGACAAGCCACTTTAGAGAAGACCATGGGACAGTACACCAGCAGCGGGCAGCACTGTTCCACAGGAACAGGGTCACGGGGCACAGCTTGTTCCACCACTTCAGTGCTTCCCACTTCGTAGTCTTCAGCTTCAGTATGCCATCGGCCCCCATGCCCATTACCTCGACTAGCATGCCGCCTTCTGTGTAGTAGTCGGGCATGTGCTTGAGGGTGGGGGGCATGTGGCGCATCGTGACTGTAGGTCGCCGCCAGCCCAGCCGCTGGGCCTTTCCCAACGGCAGTGACTGAGTGAACATGGCCTCCGCTTCGTCGCCTAACGACTTGAACCTCTGCGACCAGTTCTGTTCGTGGTACTTGGGCATCCGTCACACCAGCCCCTTTGAAGTAGTCGATGAGATCATCCAGGGCCGCCATTCGTATCTCGGCCATCTGGTCGAGACAGCGTGCCATCAGGCGCATACTTGTCTCTAAGGGCGCCAAGTTGCCACCCGTTGAGGCGGGCATCTGCTCTGTCAAGGTAGGCCCCCTGTTCCTGCTTGAACTCACGTAGTGCTGTGTCGTACTGGAAGCCCGTCATGCCCTCCACCCGTTCGGCCAGGTCTCCGAACTGGTCGGCCATCCGCTCGATCTCATCTACCAGTATCTGGGTGGACAGGTCATGGAACACGATGTGCAGTCTGCTGAACAGGTAGGCGTTCATGTCCTGCCAGAGGCGGCGCTGCCGCTTGTCGAGGGCTTCGGGGCCGACCGCCAGCACGGTCTGCCGATGCACCCGCATGATCGCATCCTGGCCGTCCTTCGGCGCCCACTGTCTCAGCACGTCCGCGATGTCCTGGTTCTTCCACAGGGCGATGAACCCGTAGGCGTCACCTGTGATCTGGCAGGAGAAGCAGTAGAACGAGTCCTTATACAACTGGAGGGAGGGTGTCTTGTCGGGGTGCTTGGGGCAGGTGAGCTTGCCCATCTTGGGCCAGCGCAGCCCGCACTTCTCCAACGCTTCGTGCATCAGCATCTTGTCACCTAGCACGCTTCCTCATCCTCTCGCACTCACGACAAAGCCGCTTGCCGTTGGGATACGTGTATAGGTTGGCTCCTGATAGGGGGTGGCCTCGCTTGCAGTGGGTCTTGCGAGCGAGAACTGCGGTCGGACCTTCACCTCGCAGAGTGTTCTCACGTCTGGAAACAGGTTCCAAGTGATCTGGATTACAGCACACACGGTTGCGGCAGAGATGATCAAGCTCAAGGTCACCAGCCACGTCGGCAACCGTAAGCTTCCACAGCAGGCGGTGCGTAGGTTCATGTCTTCCTCCGTATCGGTAGCGTCCGTAGCCGCTGGTGTCGGTGGCACCCGTCCACTCCCAGCAACCATCAGGATGGATGTTCACTCTCTTCAGAAAGGAGTCGGGCACTTTCGCCAAACCGTTCCTCCAGTGCTTTCTGATAGGCATCTTCAACCTCTGGCGACCAGGGGGGGCTGGCCCTGGTGGCGACTGCCTCGGAGCGCGCAAGTTCCCTGTTGTAGTCATCCCCATAGGCAGGCTGGTTGTACCAGCGCCACCAGGAGCGCACCCCCCAGGCTATCAGGTCATACAGGGCGTGACCCAACAGCAGGCAGAGTAGGGCCAGGAAGAAGATCACTTCTCCACCGTTGTTCTGTGCAGTTCTTCCTTCTTCAGTTGCCGCTCCCAGGCGGGGAGGCCGAAGTCGACCCCACCCCACATGCCTTCCTTGGCATGGATGGCCTTGCCGTAGTGGAAGCACTGGCTCACCACTGGGCAGCGATTGCACCAGTCGGCGGCGATCGGGTCGGCCAGGTGGCGCCGCCACCGATGCTCCGACTCGGGCTTGGGGTAGAACAGGGAGTACACCGACTGCATCCCATTCAGATGAGGGGAGCAGGCCCCCAGTTCGGCCCACTCGCGGTCGGGACCGACAGGATACCAGCCACCATCCTCATCCCACACGAAGTCGCCGTTGCCTTCGGTGCTGCCCAGGTTGTCCAGCTTCTGCCGCTTCACGGGCTTGGGCTTCTCCCCCTGGGAGCCTGCTCGTCTGCCCCTGATGGTGACAGCAACATGAACATGCTCGATGAACGGCTGGATGTCCTCAGCGTACTTGCGTCCACTGACCATCGACAATCACCTTCGCTTTCTCGTAGCTGCCCTGCCTGCCGACGTGGGCAGCGGACCAGTGGTGGAAGTGGGGGGCGGGCACCTCTTCGGGCCAGCCAGCCCACAGCATGTAGCAGGCGGTGGCGATGTTCGCCTCAGGGTCGAAGATGCTGCGGCCAGGGAAGCCCGCCGCAGCCGACCGTTCGGGCCACCAGAGGGGCACCATCTGGAACAGGCCCGACGCCTTCGTGGAGTCGTCGTTCGGGTCGTAGTTGGGTGGCGGGGCGCCAATCCATTCCACCTCGCAGATACGGGTGGCGATGCCACCCGACTCGAACCACTCGATGCCGACCATCAGGTCGAGCAGGCGATGCGGGTCGAGCAGGTATCTGGAGCGCCCGAAGCACACCATGTAGTGGTTGATGAGAGTGCGCCATCGTTCTGCTGCAGGCTCCCAGTGATGGTGGCCTGGCACCACGATCGCATTGTCCCACAGGTCGCCCAGACGTATGGCCTCCTGCATCCAGGTGTTCTTGCGCTTCTCCAGGTTGCGCACCCGACGCTGGCAAAGCTCAAGTTCAGTTAGGTCTGTCATATTCCGCCCCTCCTGGCAGTGACATGTCCACGAATCTCAGGTCGTCACGCAAGATCATCTGAATCGGGGTGGTAGTGAGTCGGCCAGTAACGCGGTTCTTGATCACGTTGAAGTGAACCTCGTTCCTGATCATCTCCCGCTCGTACCTGCCCAAATCGGGATTGCGCCAGGGCTGCCACATACCAATCACCACATCCGACTCCGTGAAGCCAGCACCTCTGGCCGAGTTCTGGGTGGGTGGCCTCCACTCTGGTTCCTCCTTCGTACACTGGTGCAGGATGAAGACGGGCATCGCCTCGTCCTTCGCCCAGTCCTTCAGGGCACCAGCGACCGCCTCGGTGCGCTGCCACCCCTCACCGCTCGCCTTCGTGCCCGCCACCAACTCAAGGTAGTCGATGATCACCGCATTGGGCCGCTCCCCGAAGTAGCGAGCGTAACTGTCACAGTACAGGCTCATGTCCCCCAGGGTCAGCCCACCCTTGTCCACGATGATGTGGTAAGGGAGGGCGGTGGCCATCTCGTCCAGGTGAAGGGGCAGGGTGTTATTGCGGGTCATCTGCTGCACCGCACGATGGTCGACTCTGGCCCAGTGGGCGTACAGGCGCTGGATGGCCTGTCGGGCAGGCATCTCCAGACTGAAGAAGATGATGCCCTTGTTCGGGTTGTTGACCAGCACGTTGGTGGCGACCAGGCTCTTGCCGACGAAGCTGCGGCCCAGCACCATGTGGACCTCGCCTGCGGCTGGGCCTTCCGTGAGGATGTCCAGGGAGGGCAGGCCCCACGGTATCCGCTGGTCTGGGTTGGCGGCGAACCTTCTCAGGTCAGCGATCTGGTCGGCCATCAGGGGCAGGCCGATGCGGTAGGGTTCTACGGAATAATCAACCACGACTCTTCCCGTGCCGCCTCCAGGGCGTTGCGCACCCCCTGGACGTAGTAGCGATGCTCCGTGTCCAGTGGACCCCATCTGCGACAGGTGCGGTAGTCGCGCTTGCGCAGCCTGTCGTAGATGCGGGTGAGATCACCCTTCCCGTCACTTATGGAACCCTCCTGATAGAAGACTAGCTTAGCGATCATTCCCGTATCTCCTTCTCGTTCCAGCGACCCACGTTCGGGCCGCTCTCACACTTGTGCCAGTACTGCTCCACGTTGAAGGGCTGCCAGTCGGTGTGACCGCACTTGGTGCAAGTCCACTCCCTGTCCCCCTTACTGTGTGGGGCGCTTGCTAGTTTGCGGTCTTTGCTTGCCTTCAGTGCGTGCTTTGATGGCACCGCAGATTCGGCGGGCGCTTTCTTGGTCATGGCCCTTCTTCAGTTGGTCTTGGACGCATTCGTTGAAGTCGGCGTATGGACCCATCGGCATCGGCATCATCTCCTTCACTTCGTCGGACCCGCCTACTGCCACCCGTCGGTGGCTCCCACACCGTGCCGTGGGGTTAGTGCCCTGCGGCCTCCATTGCCAGCATACAGCGCGCCGTGCTGGTCGAACCCTCGGCGGGGCCAACCCTGTCGGGGATGGCGGGCGGGTAGGCCATCAGCCGAGCAACCCGCCAACCCCAACCCTTCTCAAAGCTGGCACAGGCACCCTCCTGCTCTGCGCCTGGGCGCCCCCCCAATCTCTCAGCCCGCGGGCTTCGGGGGTGCCTGCCCGACCATCCTAGATTGGCAGGAACTTCACCGTGATGTCCAGAGGCTTGAACTTCTTCAGCCCCTTCGTGTCGACGGGCACCACCGTGATGATGTCTGCATCGTTCCACACCTCAGGGTAGTCCGAGTCCTTGGACGCTACCACAAGAGCGTCCTCATGGGAGGTCGCCTCGACCAGATAGTCCCACTCGTAGTCGTTCTCGAAGAGCTTCTGCAGGTTCGTCGGGTACTTCTTGCCGCTGTCGCTGTACTCGTTCTTCCGCCACGGGATCACCAGGAAGAACTGCTTCTCCCCAGCCGCCTTCGGCGTCCGTGGCTTGCGCAGGCTGCCGTCCTTGTTCAGGGTGCGGCCCTGCTCGTCCTTCATCACCATCCTATCCTCCTACTCCCAGGGAATCTGGGCCTCGTCCAACAGGTCGGCCACACCCTCGTTCAGTTCGCCGTCCTTGGAGTAAATCCAAAGCTGCGGCGCCCTGCCATTGGCCCCGACCTTCGTGCCACGGAAGTCGGCGGTGCCCTCCTTGAAGGTGCCGTCCGCCTTCAGCGGGCGCTGGTCGAAGTATTCAACCCCGTCCAGCACCACGATCGGCATGTCACGGCCAGCCGACTTGGCGGGGGCGAACTGGCGCTGGGAACTTGAGCCACCGCGCGACCCGCCCCTGTTTGTGCCCGAGCCGCCCCTCGGCTTGCTCTCCTTCGGCGTTTCGACCACCTTGGGCTTCAGCACACCGTCGATGGTGTCGAAGTCGGTTCCAAGTTGGGCGAACACCGCGAGCTTCACCCCGTTGGCCAACTCTGCGAACAGGCTGTTCGCATCCTTCGCCATGAGGGCGGTGTCGTATGCTTCGGGCAGGGCCACCTCACAGCCGATGACAGCACCCATGTCCTGCATCGCGTAGCCCGCCTGGTTGACGGGCACCTTCAGGCTGTAGATGGCGGTTACCTTCAGCACCCCATCCTTGATCTCGATCATGTATCCTCTCCTTCTGGTGACGTGACCCACCTTGGGTCGCGTACTACCTCTGTGTCTGCGCCATCGTTGATCATCCGCTTGCCCTGGCAGATAGGCCAGGCGCCGCAGAACTTGGCGCTGCACCACCATCCCCGCTGCACCTTCCCGAACACGGTGGAGAACGGGGTGAACTGGAAGGCGTCATTCAGAATCATCCGTGCCGCATGCTTCGCATTCTGGACGGCGGCGGTGATCTGCTCATCCGTCCACGTTGTCTCGTATGGCTCCCAGTGCTGGGCACGCACGTCATACACGTAGAACACGAAGGTGTTCGGTTCTATTCCCAGGCCTGCCGTCCGTACAAGATGCAGGTAGAGGGGCGGCTGCGGCGAGAAGTTGCCCTTGGTCAGTCCGTCCTTGTTGCTGTCCCATCCCCTACCCGCCACCTTCCAGTCGAAGACGGTGCCAGGGGTCACCAGGTCGGGGGTGCCGACCAGCACCACCTTCTGCGGCTTGCTGGTGAGGGTGGTGCGAAGCTCCCGCTCGACCAGGAGCGGGTTCACATCCCTGAGGGTGGGTTCGAACACCTGTTGGAACCAGTCGACTGCGATCTGGCCGCACTCGAAGAGGAAGGCGTCCAGATACTTGCCGTCCACGCCGATGGTGTCCAGCGTGTAGCCGTCCTTGTCGGCCAGGGTGGTGAACAGGCCCTGCAGGGTGGTCAGGCCCACGTACTTGAAGGGCCACTCGGTGGCGTCGAAGTGGTTGGTCAGGAAGTCACTGATGATGGCATGCACCATGCTGCCCCTGGCCATCGCCTCGCTGGGAGTCCTGTCGTAGCCGTCCACCTGGGAGAGCAGGACTCGACCAGGGCAGAGTTGGAGTGAGCCGATGTCTGACTGGTGTATCTCAAGCATACTCATAGTGTACCTCAAACGTAGACACTTCACCAAAGAGTAACGGGACACCCCTTAGGGGTGTCCCTTACCTTACAGGTACATGTAGGGTAAGGTTACTGATAACTATCATCCCGCCGATCCTCCACATGGGCGACGAGCCAGGCCACCGCCGCCTTGCGAGTGGGGAACTCGGCATCCCACGGGGAGAGCCTGCCCCTGACAGTCATGGCCCGCCAGAACGTGAGGTTGTAGAAGGCGACAGCGTACACCCTGCCCAGGTAGGCGTGGACTACGGGTCGCCCGCCCTCGGGGGCCAGCGACGTGTCAGCCCACACCTCGTAGTAGCCCTTCTCGATCTTGTGCAGCTTGATCATTCGTTGCTCCTGATGTCGTCCCACTGCTGGTCGGCGTGGGCCTCGCTGTCCCACAGTCCGTCGTCCCCCTCATCGCTGGGCGGCGGTTCGTCGGGGTCGATGATGTCGAAGTGCTTCCTCGGCCTGGTCGCTTTCTCGAAGCAGTCGGGACACAGCCCACTTATGCGGTACTCCCCCACGTCCGCCTCCGACCTCGGTTTGGGCGCCAGGCGGCAGTCGATGCACACCCCTGCGGCGTGGGCGTCCTCCTTCGTCCAGCCGAAGGCGGCTTGGGCGAGGATGTCCTGGGCCATCTTCAGGCCGAGCATCACTGCCCCCTCAGGTAGGATAGCTGGTCCCATAGGTCGTCCGCCATCAGCGGCAGATCGTGGTCGTACAGCCAGTCGATCAGCGAGTAGACCGCCTGATCACCGTACACCGTGAAGACTGCCCGCACCTCGAACAGGGGCAGTCCACGCTCATCTCGTTCGTCGGGCACTAGGCCCAGTTTGATCATCGTCCTTCCTCCAGTCTTCGTTGAATCTCGGTCAGCATCTCTAGGATGCGCGCGAGCGCCTCATTCTGTAGTTTCAGGGAATCCATCACGCTCGCATATATCTGAACTAGCGTATCCCCTAGCATCGCCCCTGTTCTCTCCTTCCTAAAGTAGGTCGCCGTTGCAGTCCTCACGATGGGACTGGACGTAGCACTCGTACCATGCCGTCTTGCAGTCATGGCAGTAGACGATCTGGACTATCTCGCCACCTTCAATCCAGGGGCGGTCGCCCTCGATGTTGCCGCCATCGCAGTACGGACAGGTTGACCAGTCCGCTGGGTCTGCCTTCGTCATGTCTCACCCCTTCTCGTACTTCACTCTGAACTCACAGGTGTCCAGCTTCGCCTTGCTGAAGGGATACAGCCTCAGGCCCTCCTTCACATAGGCTATCGCATCCCGCTCACAGGTAGCACCTGACTCCGCATCATGCGGGATGAATACAGGCACGATCACGTTGATTAGCCAGCCCCTATCGCCAGCCATGGTACCTCCTTAGTTGGGCGATATAGCATAGCCAGTGGCGCCAGGGTTGGCGCCCTTCGATGCCCCATCGGCCAGGGCATGGCCGATAGCAGCACTGCTGTTTGATCAGTCGCATGTCCACTCCACTTCGTCAAAGACCACACGCTTGGCGCAGGTGTGGCACCATGCCTCATCGCTTGTCACGTCGGTGAACACTTCATCACTCGATTGCTCGCGCACTCGCAGTACGAGCAGTTCAGAGTTGGCGGCAGCGCCGACCACCGTGTACTCCACGTCCGTAACGCAATGTTCCACATAGGTGACGGTGTGCCCATCGTGTTCCCAGGCCATTACCCACCTCCTTCCTCGACTTCCTCGAAGTAGTCCTCTGCTCTCTCCCAGTCGATCTCGCCGTCGCCCTTGATAACTCCTGCTTCCAGCAGGTTGTGCGCCATCCTCCCGTAGCAGCCCTGAAGTTGCCAGATGAGGCCCGTTCTGATCAGAGTAGAGAATAGGACTAGGGTTCTGCGCCACATGAGGGTGCCTTCCTCCCAGTCCATCATCATGCTCAGTATGTCCAGTCGATCAACGATCATGGGTTGACTCCCATCGTAGTTCCTCCGCTTGCTCCCTGTCTATTTGGGGTTGGTGATTCACCCACCAGGCATGCTGAACCTGGAAGTCTGTGTCGCTCATAAGCAGTCCACAGCCACGATGTATACACCTTGAATACACATCGTCCAGCCTGGTGAACCCCTCGCCGCCGCAACTGTTACAGGTGGCATGCCACCCGCACTCGTCACAGTAGACATTCATGCCCTGTCGTCCTCCCTTCCCGCCTCATGTCACGCAGCCACTCCACCCACTGCTTGTTAGCGTGGTCCCCTCGACCCCACAGGGCCTCGCAAGCTGCGGCGTAGCGCTCCCACCCTGGTGCGGACGGGTGCCACACCCAGCCTAGCCCATCCGATGTGCGCTTGGCAAAGGCGGCCAGCCTGTCGGCGTACTTGTTACCCAGGCGGGAGTCGATACAGCCGCCCCTGCCGAACCCTGCGCAGGCCAGGGCGAAGTGGGCCTTCGGCACCCCTATCCCCCAGACGAACCGCTGAAGGTAGCGTTCCGCAGCATGGGGGGTCTTGCGCAGCGCCCACATGGCCTCACTGTCCTCCACGGTCAGGTTGCGGGCGCTAGCCAGCGTTTGCTCCACAGCATGGTACAGGTTGAGGGCCTGCGTAACCCTGCCTGTCCGCCTGTAGTGGAGGAAGGCACGCTCCGCTATCTCCGTCCTGTTCTGGATGGTCATGCGGGTGAACATGGTGCCGTCGATCAGCATGAGGCGCCGAACCTCAGGCGTGGCGGCAGCAGCACGCTCCCGCAGTGCGCTAAGTGTTGGGTCCATCATCCTCCCTCATAGGTTGGCCTCCGTGAAGAACTTGTAGCCGTACCAGCTTCCGTATTGGAACTCCACCAGCACAGACTGTTCGCCTGCTGCCAGGCAGAGGTCCACCAGTTCCTCGTTGGCGGGCAGTATCTTGTCCGACTCACCGAGCAGCATGTAGGAGTAGCTAGGCTCCCAGACAATCGACCCATGCGGGTCTACCCAGCCACCACGATTCTCGCCTATGGTGATGCCGCCCACCTTCAGGACGACATGACTCAGGTTGAAGATGGTGAACTTGGCGCCCGTATGGATTGTGGTCTTGAGAGGCTCGCCACCCCAGGCCTCGGGGGTGGTCATTACGCCTCCTTAGTGGAAGAATCGGGAAGGCCCCCGATGTACGTTGATGCGCTTCCTGCGTCGGTGTAGGAGGCGCAGCAGTATGCGCAGCATCAGGCCTCCTTGGGCGGATCGTAGTCGGTCTTGATCAGGCGGGCAAGGTGCCTGATCTCATCCACGTACACGTCGCCCATCTCGTACCCGCCACTCATCTGCTCGCGGGTGATAGGGGAGTACACTGCGCAGAAGGCTCGGGCGTATGGCTTGGTGGTAGCCGCACCATCAGCCTGCCAGTACTT
>Ga0102851_10000036_pt1 | contig 44393 bp, 39 predicted proteins | sample Mud3Dept3metaG_FD_79558 | JGI IMG/M metagenome (GOLD analysis project Ga0102851, IMG submission 79558) | Freshwater wetland microbial communities from Ohio, USA, analyzing the effect of biotic and abiotic controls - Mud 3 Core 4 Depth 3... | ecosystem: Environmental > Aquatic > Freshwater >... | reverse complement strand
CTGCGGCTGCCGCCCGGCTTGGAGGTCGAGGACTGGAAGCTGAAGCTGCTCGAATCCATCGGCCACCATATCGGCGCCGCGCTAGCCACCGCCAAGCGTAGCGACGAACGGCGCCGCATCGCACTCATGGAAGAGCGTTCGGTGATTGCACGCGAGCTGCATGACTCCCTCGCCCAGTCTCTGTCCTACCTCAAGATCCAGGTGACCCGTCTCAAATCGCACCTGGACGGCAACAGCACGCGCACGCAGACTGCCGATGTCCTCGAGGATCTCAAGGTGGGCCTCAACAATGCCTACCGTCAGCTCCGGGAACTGCTCACGACGTTCCGTCTGCGCATGGATGGGCGCGGGCTCTCCGACGCGCTGCAGGATACCGTTGGCGAATTCTCACGGCGCACGGGGGTGGACTTTCAACTGCACGACCACCTGCGCGGCCACGAAATCGACTCGAACCAGCAAATTCACGTGCTGCAGGTGGTGCGCGAGGCGCTGACCAATGTTGAGCATCACGCGCACGCGAAGCGCGCCGACGTACGCCTCGCAATCGAGCAGGGGCGGGTCCGCGTAACAGTGGAGGACGACGGCGTGGGCATCAAGGATGGCGAGCCGCCGACGCACCACTATGGCATGGCGATCATGCATGACCGCGCTGCGACCCTTGGAGGAACGCTGCGAATTTCCGGGCGTCCCGGCGGCGGCACCCGGGTCGAGTTGGATTTTGCGCCTCGCGGGCCGTTCCAGGTCGGCGCCGCGCAGCTGAACGAGGCGGCGACATGAGCCATGGCAACCGCATTCTCATCATAGACGACCACCCTTTGTTCCGCAAAGGCGTCGCCCAGTTGATCGCCATGGCCCCCCACCTCGAAGTCGTGGCGGAGGCCTCCAGCGGCGAACAGGGCCTCGCGAAGGCGAAGGAACTCGATCCGGACTTGATACTGCTCGACCTGCACATGACGGGCATGGGCGGCATCGAGACGCTCAAGGCGATCCGGGATGCGGACCTCGAGTGCCGAGTCATGATCCTCACTGTGTCTGACAACGCCGATGACCTGGTCGCGGCGATCCGCAGCGGCGCCGACGGCTACCTGCTCAAGGACATGGAGCCCGAGGACCTGCTCGCCGCGATCGACGAGGCCCTGAACGGCCGTACCGTGATCGGCGAACGGCTGAACGGACTGCTGGCCCGCGCCATTCGCGAGGAGGCAACTGCGAAGCAGCGCGACACGGCCACGCTTACCGAACGCGAACATGAAATACTGCATGACCTGGCGCAGGGCCTCTCCAACAAGCTGATCGCACGCGACCTCAAGATCACGGAAGCCACGGTCAAAGTACACGTCAAGAACCTGCTCAAGAAGCTTGGGTTTCGCTCCCGCCTGGAGGCAGCCGTGTGGGCGGTGGGCCGAACCAAACGATAGTCAGGGCCGGCCGGAGCATAGCTCCCTCTGCCGATTGCGCTCTCGATGGTCGTGCGCGAGCGGCGTGTTGCCCGGAACCAGCGCCGGATCGATCAGTCTGACGATCGCCAGTAACCCGCCCAGCAACCCCTAGATCAGGCCGATCGCGACATACCGCCGGTTGCGCTTGCGCATCGTTAATGAGTGTGAGCGAGGGCCGGCGCCTCTTTCTGCACGTGGCCCGGCGCCAGCGTTTCGGCCGCGTTAAACAAACGCTCGACATAGTGCGTGTACTCGACGTAGGCGCTCGCGAAGGCGCGTCCGGCGGCGACATCATCCGGATTGTATTTTTTCTTCTTCATCATGTCCTCGAAGTTGCGGTGCAGACCCTGCTCCATCCGCTTCGAGATCAGTTGCGCCACGTCCTGGAGCTTGCCGGTCTCGAGCGACTTGTCGGCGGCCGCGATCGGCGGTTCGATCTTGCCCGCCGGTTTCAGCCCGGTGTAACCGGCGCCTTCGCCCGCGCGGTGGATGCGCACCAGGGTCTCGAAGAAATACATGTCCGCGAGATCCTTCGCCTGCCCGCCCGCCTTGCGGACAGCGACCGTCTTCTGGAACATATTGCGAATCTCGCCTTCGTCCTTTTTCTGTACCCAGACCAGAACCAGGTTGACGTTGGCGCCGTCGAGCGCCCTGCGCGCGGCCGCGACCACGGGGCCATCGAGCGTGTCGCAATGCGCGAAAGCGGTGCCGGATCCGACCAATAACCCTAAAGAGAGAGCCGCTATCGCGGTAAAACGGCCAACGATGTTATGACGTGTCACGATGTTCCCTCCTGTAGCTGTGACAAAACCGTTAATGCACATGTGCGTATTCAAGGGGTCCACCTTCAATTGATGGCGGCGCGGGAAACATCGCCGCCAACTTTAAAATTATGACAGCGCCGCTTTTCGTCGTATTGACGAAGATCACATATCGCCACTGTCAGGGACGCCCTGATCCAGTCAGATAGCCATCATGCGGGCGCGTGAGAGCCTGCCCCGGCAGGTTTCAAGCCGGAGACGGCCTCCAGTAACAAATTAATTTCCCTGGATGGGCATGTTTCAATCGCCCGCGCCATCGCGAGTTTCGCGCTTCGGGCAGCCGGCCGGGCGCTCCCGTGGCTCGAGCGGACAGAGGCGATTGATATCGGATGCAGGCCGCTGCAGGAAACAGGTCAACGCACTCGATCCCGCCGCGAACAACCAGAATGCGAAGAAACCTATGGTGTAAATCGCGGTCCGGCTCAGACTGAGCGGCTCGCCGAACAGATGCAGATCCATCGGGTCGAACAAGGTGAAAAATACCGCCTCGGCGATACCGCCCACGATAAAGGACGGCCACAGTACCCAGATCATGCGTTGCATGTTCGCCTCCTATCGTCCGGCCCCTGAGAGCTCGATTGCACCGCCTGCGACGATGCCCGCCTCGGCGCTCAGGCGCCAGCTGCGGGCCGCGTCCTCGAGCACGATCAGGCGCCGTCCCCGCACCGGCGCCGCAAGCTGCGCCTCGAACCAGCCCGGCGCCAACGCGTGCAGTGCCACGCGCTCGTCCATGCCCGCGCGGGTCGGATGCGCAAGTTGCAGCTGCATGGCGGCCGGCAGTTCGCCGTCACCCGACAGCAACACGCGCACGCGCCGCGCATCGGTGCTGAAAATGACTTGTGCGCGGTAGCGGCGTGCAAGCGCGAGACGCTCGCGCGCGAGCGTCTGATTGATCGCCAGCCCGCGTTTATAGTAATCGTCGGCGACCATGCCGTCACTCGACTCAAGCGCGAGCCACAATGTGGCCATGCCTGCGACCACCACGGTAAATGGTCCGGCCATCAGGATCCACGGCCACGGTTCGCGGTACCACGGTCTGGCCGCCGGGTTTTCGCTCATCACACTCATTATCGTGGCCCGTGGTTCAAGGTGGATCAACGCACGTGGAATACCGACTTTTCATCGGCGCGGACGCGCGCATCTGCGCTGTCCTCGATATGAAAGAGCACCGCGTGCGAACCCGGCGGGGTGGTAGCGGGATCGATGCGCAGCGCGACCGGCAGCGTAAGCGCGCCTGCCGCCGGCACCGTCACCGGCTGCTGCGCGATCAGCTGCAGACCATCCATGCCGCTCGCCGTGACGACGAACCGGCGTGACTGCTCGGTGGTATTGATGACCTGCAGCCGGTAGACGTTCTCGAGCAGCCCGCCGCTCGTCTCGCGCATGAGTACGGCGCGGTCGCGGATCACGTTGACCTTGAGCGGCACGCGCAGATAAAGCGCCGCACCAAACGCGGTCACGACCGCGAGCAGTACTGCGCTGTAGATGAGCGTGCGCGGGCGCAGCGCCTGACGCGCGATCTGCCGCTCGGGGTACTTGCCACGCAGGGCATTCTCGGTCGAATAGCGTATCAATCCGCGCGCGTATCCCATCTTGTCCATGACCTGGTCGCAGCCATCGATGCAGGCTGCGCAGCCAATGCATTCGTACTGCAGGCCGTTGCGGATATCGATTCCCGTCGGGCACACCTGCACGCAGATGCCGCAGTCGACGCAGGCGCCCAGGCCGGCCGTCCGGTAATCCGCGGATCGGCGGCGCGAACCGCGCGGCTCGCCGCGCGCCCCGTCGTACGTGATCACCAGCGTATCGGAATCGAACATCACGCTCTGGAAGCGCGCGTACGGGCACATGTACTTGCACACCTGCTCGCGCATCCAGCCGGCGTTGCCGTAAGTCGCAAGGCCGTAGAACAGAATCCAGAACAGCTCCCACGGCCCGAGGCCCACGCTCGCGATTTCCGCCACCAGCGTCCTGATCGGCGTGAAATAACCGACGAACGTAAAACCGGTCCACAGCGACAACGCAATCCACGTTCCATGCTTGGCCGCCTTGAGCACGACTTTGCGCACGGACAGTCCCTGCCGGTCGAGCTTCATGCGCGCCAGGTGGTCGCCTTCGAACTTGCGCTCGATCCACATGAAGATCTCGGTATAGACCGTTTGCGGACACGCAAAACCGCACCACAGCCGTCCCGCGATCGCGGTGAACAGGAACAGTGCGAGCGCCGAAATCACCAGCAGCGCGGTCAGCAGGATGAAATCCTGCGGCCAGAACACGACGCCGAAGATATAGAACTTGCGCGCCGCCAGATCGAACAGCACCGCCTGGCGCCCGTTCCAGGTGAGCCACGGTCCGCCGTAGTACACGAGCTGCGTCGCGAGCACCACCGCCACGCGCCAGCTCGCGAACCAGCCGTGCACCGCGCGCGGATAAATCGTGCGCTGTACTTCGTAGAGTTCGGCCTCGGCCGGCGAACCGGCCTGCGCCAGCCCGGGCTGCGGTAATGAGTTCTCCGTGCCGTCCCTGGCCGTGCTTTTCACTTCTGCGGTTCGCGCGACAGCGAATAGACGTAGGCGGTGAGCAGGTGGATCTTGCCGTCGTCGAGAAAGCCCTTGTGCGCCGGCATCTGTCCCGCGCGGCCCTTGGTAATGGTCTCGATGATTGTCGCTTCCGAGCCGCCGTAGAGCCAAACCTTGTCGGTCAGGTTGGGAGCATGGAGCTGCGGGTTGCCCTTCGCATCCGCCCCATGGCAGGCGGCGCAAATCGCGGCGAATTTCTGCCGCCCGCGCGGCAAGCGCAGCGTATCGTGAGTCAGCCCTGATAGCGAGCGCACGTAGTTCGCAACATCCTTGATTTCCTCGGCGCTGCCGACCGCGGCACCCATCGGCGGCATCGATCCCAGGCGGCCATTCGCGATCGACTCCCTGATCGTTGCCGGGTCGCCACCGTAGAGCCAGTCGGTGTCGCGCAGGTTCGGGAACCCCTTGCCGCCCCCGGCATCCGAGCCGTGGCACTGCGCGCAATAGTTGAGAAACAGGCGCTGGCCGATCGCGCGCGCTTCGGGATCCGCGGCGACCGCCGCGACCTCCTGCTTCAGATATTTGTCGAAAATCGGCCCATACCGCAGCGACGCCTGCTGCTGCTCGTCGTCATATTGTTGCTGGGAACTCCAGCCGAACACGCCGCGATAGGTGCCAAGCCCCGGGTAAAGCGCGAGATAAACCAGGCTGAACACGATCGTGAGGTAGAACAGCCACATCCACCAGCGCGGCAGCGGATTGTTCCATTCGTGCAAATCCTCGTCCCAGGTATGCCCGGTGGTGCCCGCCTGCTCGCCCTTGACCGCGCCCCTGGTGCTGCAAGCATACAGCAGCACCGCGCAGGCGATGATGCTGAGCACCGTGATCAGCGCGATATAAACCGCCCAGAAATCGCTCGTGAAATCGCTCATTTTTCCGCTTCCCTGCCCGGCTCGTCCTCGAGCGGCGTGCGTGCCGCAGCCTCGAACGCCGCCTGCCGCTTCGCACTCCATGCCCACCAGACGATGCCGAGAAACACCACCAGCATCACCACCGTCATCACGCTGCTCAAGAAAGCGTAATCCACCGCTTACCTCACGTTGCGCAGCAGCGTGCCGAGTCCCTGCAGATACGCGACCACCGCGTCCTGCTCGGTCTTGCCCTTCACCGCTTCCGCCACGCCGGCGACGTCCTCATCGCGGTACGGCACGCCGATTATCCTGAGTGCGCGCATCTTCGCCGGCAGATCATCCGCGCCGAGCGGCGTGCGCGCGAGCCACGGATAGGCCGGCATGTTCGATTCCGGCACCACGTCGCGTGGATTCTCGAGATGGACGCGATGCCACTCGTCGGAATAGCGGCCGCCGACGCGATGCAAATCCGGACCGGTGCGCTTCGAGCCCCACAGAAACGGGTGATCGTAGACGAACTCGCCGGCGACCGAATAATGACCGTAGCGTTCGGTCTCGGCGCGAAACGGCCGGATCATCTGCGAGTGGCAGCCGACGCAGCCCTCGCGGATGTAGATGTCGCGGCCCGCAAGCTGCAGCGCCGTGTAAGGTTTCAATCCCGCTACGGGCTCGGTTGTCGATCTCTGGAAATACAGCGGCACGATCTCGACCAGGCCGCCGACCGCGACCACCGCGATGATCAGCGCGATCAGCAGCCCGATGTTCTGTTCGATAATGTCGTGTCGATTGCTCATGGACGCGCTCCGGCTTCAGGCGTGCGCGAGCGCGACGGCCGGAATCCTTGCGTCATCGACCGCACGCTGCCCGGCGACCGTCTTCCACACGTTCCAGGCCATGATCAGCATGCCGCCGAGGAACAACACGCCGCCGAGCAGCCGCACCGTGTAATACGGATACGTCGCCTTCACCACCTCGGCAAAGCTGTAGGTGAGCGTGCCGTCCGGGTTGACCGCGCGCCACATCAGGCCCTGCATCACGCCGGCGATCCACATCGCCGAGATATACAGCACCACCCCGACTGTCGACACCCAGAAATGCAGATCGATGAGCTTGACGCTGTGCATCTCGTTCCGGCCGAACAGGCGTGGAATCATGTAATAGAGCGCGCCGATCGAAACCATCGCGACCCAGCCGAGTGCCCCGGAGTGGACGTGACCGATCGTCCAGTCGGTGTAATGCGACAGCGCATTGACGGTCTTGATCGACATCATCGGTCCCTCGAACGTCGACATGCCGTAGAACGACAGCGATGTAATCAGGAACTTGAGGATCGGATCGGTGCGCAGTTTGTGCCACGCTCCCGACAGTGTCATGATGCCGTTGATCATGCCTCCCCACGACGGCGCGAGCAGGATCAGCGAGAACAGCATCCCCAGGCTCTGCGCCCAGTCCGGCAGCGCGGTGTAATGCAGGTGGTGCGGTCCCGCCCACATATACGTGAAAATCAGCGCCCAGAAGTGCACCACCGACAGGCGGTAGGAATACACCGGCCGCCCGGCCTGTTTCGGGATGAAGTAATACATGATGCCAAGGAAGCCCGCGGTCAGGAAAAAACCGACCGCATTGTGGCCGTACCACCATTGCACCATCGCGTCCTGCACGCCGGCGTATGCCGAGTACGATTTCCAGAAAGTGACCGGGATCGCCGCGCTGTTGACGACGTGCAGCAGCGCGATGGTCAGGATGAACGCGCCGAAAAACCAGTTCGCGACGTAGATGTGCCCGATGCGGCGGCGCGCGATGGTGCCGAAGAACACGACCGCATAGGCGACCCACACCAGCGTGATCAGGACATCGATCGGCCATTCGAGCTCGGCGTATTCCTTGGACGTGGTGTAGCCGAGCGGCAGCGTGACCGCGGCCAGCACGATCACCGCCTGCCAGCCCCAGAACGTGAATGCGGCAAGCGCGTCGCTGTAGAGCCGCGCGTGGCAGGTGCGCTGCACGACATAATACGAAGTGGCGAACAGCACCGAGCCGCCGAACGCGAAAACCACGGCATTGGTGTGGAGAGGGCGCAAACGGCCGTACGAAAGCCACGGCGCAAGATTGAGCTCAGGCCAGATCAACTGCGCGGCGATGAGAACGCCGACCAGCATGCCGACGATGCCCCACGCCACGCTCATGATCGCGAACTGCCGCACGACCTTGTAGTTGTACGTGTCCCGGTCGCTCATCACCGGTTCTCCCTCGAATCGCGTGCGAGAATGTTAAAGGCTCGCGCCCCGGTTGCTTTTGATCTACATCAAATTGCGCCGAGTACTGCTCGCTGCGGGTAGATTGACCTACATCAAGTCGCGCTGGCGCAATCCGCGGTCTACTTGCCGCTGCATCAACCGCATGGGGTGGCCGCCATGAACGCCCGCAACGACCTGCCCGTGGGCACGGGAAATGACGCTGAACGAATGCTGGAGGCGCTGCGCAACCCGCGGTGCTACCCGCATCCGGTCGCGCGCGTCACCCGGCTCGAGACCCACATCTCGTGGGTGATACTCACTGGCAGCTACGCCTACAAGATCAAGAAACCGGTGAATCTCGGCTTTCTCGATTTCACCTCGCTCGCGGCACGCCGCCATTACTGCGACGAAGAACTGAGGCTCAATCGCCGGCTCGCGCCGGACATCTACCTTGAAACGATCGCAATCACCGGCTCGCCGCAGCAGCCGGTCATCGGCGGCAGCGGACCTGGGATCGAGTACGCAGTAAAAATGCGCGAGTTTCCGCAGTCCGCATTGCTCGATAGCGCGCTGGCACGCGGCGAAGTCAGCGTGACGACGATCCAGGCGCTGGCGCACCGGATCGCCACATTCCATGCTGCGCTGACGCCGGCAGCGATGACAGCCGACGCTGCGGCGGCTGCGGCTCTGGCGCCCGCACTCGACAACTTCCGGAAGATGCTGCCGTTACTCGATGCGCCTGCCGACATCGCCGCGCTCAACGCCGTGCGCGACTGGACGCAGCGCGAGCATCAGGCCCGCAGCCTCCAATTTGGAGAGCGCGGTCCAGCCGGCCGCGTGCGCGAATGCCACGGCGACCTTCACCTCGGCAATATCGCGTTGCTCGGCGGCGCGGCGATGCCGTTCGATTGCATCGAATTCAATCCGGCTTTGCGCTGGATGGACGTCATCAGCGAAGCGGCTTTCCTGTTGATGGATCTGGAAGCGCATGGCCGCCGCGATCTTGCGTACGTGTTCCTCAACAGCTACCTCGAAGCGAGCGGCGATTACGCCGGCGTGGCAGTGCTGCCGTTTTATCTCGTTTATCGCGCCGTGGTGCGCGCCAAAATCGGCTTGATACGCGCTGCGCAACACGGCACGGCAGGCCAACGCGATCAGCGCGCGCTGCACGACTACTCGCACTATCTCGCGCTCGCTCGCTCATATGCCGGATTCCGGCGCGGCGCAGTCATTATCACGCACGGCCTGTCCGGATCGGGTAAGACCACGCTCACCCAGGCGTTGCTCGCCGCGCTCGGCACGGTGCGCATACGCTCGGATATCGAACGCAAGCGGCTATACGGCCTTGATGCGGCTGCGCACACGGAGTCTCAACCCGGCGCCGGCATCTACTCGCCGGCCGCGACCGCGCGGACCTACGCGCGACTGGCCCAACACGCGCGCAGCATCGCCGGCGCCGGCTACCCCGTGATCGTCGACGCGACCTTCCTCAAACACGCGCAGCGCGCCGCATTCCGTGCCCTGGCGCAGGAACTTGAAGTGCCCTTCATGATCGCGAGCTTCACCGCCCCGCCCGAGGTGCTGCGCGCACGCGTTGCGGCCCGCGCGGCACAGGGCGGCGATGCATCGGAAGCGGAACTCGCCGTGCTCGAAACTCAGATCGCGACCCACGAGGCACTCACGGCGGACGAGCTCGGCCTCGCGGTCGAGGCCGATGTCCGCGGCGATCCCGCCGCCGGCGCGCGCGCATTATGCGACGCTCTCACGCAGCGGCTGAAGCGGTAACCGGCGATATGGCCAAACGCGAAAACGATACGACTGCAGCGTTGAAACGCGCTCCCTTGTTTCGCGCCCTGGCGCCCGCGGCACTGGCGCGCCTCGCGTTGAACGCGACTGCGATCAATCTGCCGCGCGGCAAACAGCTATGCCGCAGCGGCGAGCGCTGTCCCGGCCTCTACCTGCTGGTGAATGGCCGCGTCATGCTCAGCATCGGCGCGCCGCGCGACGCCAGCAAAGTGATCGAGCTCATCGGCCCCGGCGGGCACATCGGGCTCGCCGCAGCAGTGCTCGGCGCACCGGAAACCGTCACGGCACAGACGCTTGCGGACAGCAGTTTGCTGCTGATTCCGTGCGAGGCGCTGCTCGACTGCGCCGCCGCCAACCCCGGGTTCGCACTGCAACTGGTCGCGGAGCTCAGCCGCCAGGTGTGCGGTTTGATCTCCGACATCGAGGCGTTTTCGCTGCACTCGGGGCGTGAGCGGGTTGCCAGCTATCTGCTCCAGATGGCCGCAGCAGGCAGTGCGCGGCCGCACCCGATCACGCTGCCCGCCAAGAAAAGCATCATCGCCTCCCGCCTGAGCCTCACCCCGGAGTATTTCTCGCGCATGCTGCACGAGTTGATTGCGGCCGGCGCGATCGCGGTCAATGGACGGCAAATCACCATTCTCGATCCCAACCGGTTGCGCGAAACCAGCCATTGAATCGCGGCAAACCTGTCTTCAATTCATCCGGCGCCAGTTCACCGCGTAATAGAGCACCGGGATCACCATCAGCGTCAGCAGCGTTGACACGAGAATACCGAAGATCAGCGCCACCGCGAGGCCGCTGAAGATCGGGTCGTCGAGAATGAACAGCGCGCCGAGCATCGCCGCGAGACCCGTGAGCACGATCGGCTTGGCGCGGGTTGCGCCGGATTGGATGATCGCTTCCTGGAAATCCATTCCCGCCGCGACCTGCTGATTGACGAAATCGACGAGCAGGATCGAGTTTCTGACGATGATGCCGGCGAGCGCGATCATGCCGATCATCGAGGTCGCGGTGAACTGCACGCCGAGCACCGCGTGGCCGGGCAGCACGCCGATTATGGTCAGCGGAATCGGCGCCATGATGACGAGCGGCGTCAGATACGACTTGAACTGCGCAACCACCAGCAGGTAGATCAGCGCGAGCCCGACCGCGTAGGCAATTCCCATGTCGCGGAACGTCTCGTAGGTGACCTGCCATTCGCCGTCCCACTTGAACGCGTACTGCGCGTAGCGCGCCTGCGGCTGGCGGATGAAATATTCCTCGAGCGCACCGCCCGCGGCGGGTGCCCCGGCGTTCAACCGCGAACGCATCGCGAACATGCCGTAGAGCGGGCTGTCGAGCTTGCCCGCCATGTCGCCGACCACGTAGACCACCGGCAGCAGGTCCTTGTGGTAAATCGTGCGCTCCCGGCGCGTCGCCACGGACTGCACCAGCTCCGAGAGCGGAATCAGCGCGCCGTCCTGCGAGCGCACCTGCAGCTTGAGCACCGCCTCGAGCGTGGTCCCGCGCTCGGGCGGCAGCGTGAGGCGCACCGGGATCGCGTACTTCGCGGTTCCGGTGCGCAGCGCGGTCACGTTGTCCCCGCCGAGCGCGATGCGGATCGTATTGACGACATCCTGCTGCGTGACGCCCGCGAGCCCCGCCTTGTTGCGGTCGACGCGCAGCACGACCTTGGGCGCGTCCGCTTCGACGCTGTCATCGATATCGACGATGTCGGGAGTTGCGCCGAATGCTTCGCGCACGCGCTGCGCGACCGCCATCTGCCCGGCATAGTCGGGGCCATAAACTTCGGCGACGATGGGCGCCAGTACCGGCGGTCCGGGCGGCACTTCGACCACTTTGATGCGCGCGTTGAACCTGCGGCCGATCGCTTCGATCGGCGGCCGCGCGGCAAGCGCGATTTCGTGGCTCTTGCGGTCGCGGTGATGCTTGTCAACGAGATTGACCTGCACGTCGCCCTGCTCGGGTGCCGCGCGCTGGTAGTACTGCCGCACCAAACCGTTGAAATTGATCGGCGCAGCGGTGCCGGCGTAGGTCTGGTAATCGGTGACCTCAGGAATGGTCGCGACGTAAGTGCCGATCTCCTGCAGCACGCGCGCGGTCTGCTCGAGCGCGGTTCCCGCCGGCAGATCGACCACGATCTGGAATTCCGATTTGTTGTCGAACGGCAGCATCTTCAGCACCACCAGCTCGAGCGCGGCGAGCGCCAGGGATCCGAGAATCGCGACGACGATGCCTGCCAGCAGCTGGTAGCGGCGGGCGCGTCCCGCCGCGCGGTTCAGAAACGGCGTGAGCAGCCGGCGAAACAGTTTGAGCAGCCACCCTTCCGCCGCTTCTTTGCCATGCACCGCCGCATGGTGCGCGAGCAGCCGCAGCGCCAGCCATGGCGTGACGACGAAGGCGATCGCAAGCGAGATCAGCATGCCGATCGACGCATTGATCGGAATCGGGCTCATGTACGGGCCCATCAGCCCGCTCACGAACGCCATCGGCAGCAGCGCCGCGATCACAGTCAGCGTCGCGAGTATGGTCGGTCCGCCGACTTCGTCCACCGCGCGCGGAATCGACTCCGCCGCGGGCAGCGCGTCGAGCGGGCGCCGGCGATGGATGTTCTCGACGACCACGATGGCATCGTCGACCAGAATGCCGATCGAAAAAATCAACGCGAACAGCGAGACGCGATTGAGCGTAAAACCCCATGCCCATGAGGCGAACAACGTCGCCGCGAGCGTGAGCAGCACCGCGATGCCGACGATCAGCGCCTCGCGCCAGCCGAGCGTCGCAAACACCAGCGCCACCACCGACAGCGTCGCGAAGACGAGCTTCTGGATCAGCTTCTGCGCCTTGTCGTTGGCAGTCACACCGTAATTGCGCGTCACCGTCACGTTCACACCATCAGGAATGACCGTGCCTTGCAGCTGCGCGATGCGCTGTACCAGGTGCCCGGCGATGTCGACCGCGTTTTCGCCGGGTTGCTTGGACACAGCGATCGTCACGGCCGGAAAACCGCCGCGCGCGAGGCCGCCCGGCACGGCCGCGCCGGCGCCAAAGCTCACGTAGTGGCGCGGCTGCTCCGGGCCATCCACGACGGCCGCGACATCGTTGAGATACACCGGCTGCCGCTCGCGCGTGCCGATGACCAGGCGGCGCACGTCATCCGCCGAGCCGAAGTACTGTCCGGCATCGACCATGATTTCGCGATTGTTCTGCGTCAGTTTGCCAGCAGGCTGCGCGCTGTTGGCGGCGGCGAGCGCGCGTCTGAGTTCCGGCACCGCGATGCCGTAGGCATTGAGGCGCTCGGGATCGAGCAGCACGCGCACCATGCGGCCCGCACCGCCGATGGTGGTGACCGTGCGCGTGCCGGGTACGCGCTTCAATTCGATCTCGGCGGCATTCGCGACCTGCTGCAGCTCGTAGCCGCCGCGCGCCGGGTCGGCGGTCCACAGCGTGAGCGCGACGATCGGCACGTCGTCGATTCCCATCGGCTTGACGATGAAGTCGCCCACGCCCAGCTCGGGCGGCACCCAGTCGCGGTTGGCCGACAGCGTGTCGTAGAGCCGCACCAGCGCCTGGATGCGGTCCTGCCCGACTTTGTACTGCACGGTGAGAATCGCGAGCCCCGGCCGCGATACCGAAAACACGTGCTCGATTCCCACGATCTGCGATACCACCTGCTCCGCGGGCGTTGCCACGAGGCTTTCGACATCGGCGGCGGACGCGCCCGGAAACGGGATGTAGACGTTGGCGACGGTCACGTTGATCTGCGGCTCTTCCTCGCGCGGCGTCACTGCCACCGCGAAAAGACCGAGCAGAAACGCCACCAGTGCGATCAGCGGCGTCAGCTGCGACTGCAGAAAGAATTGCGTGATGCGGCCGGAAATACCCATGGTTTGTCAGTCGCCGGCCACAGACTGTAGAGTGGATGAAGGCGGTGCTGTTTCTGCCGGAATCCACCACAATTCGAAGCGGTGGATTGCGCTTCGCTCCATCCACCCTACGCCCTGTTGTCTTCTCATCGGTGTTTATCGGCCCCGGTCGCGAGAAGTGCCGCTTGCGCGGGCTCGAGCGCAATCCGGTCGCCGGGGCTCAGCCCGGCGAGCACCTCGATGCCGGCCTCGCCCGCAGCCTCGCCGAGCCGGATCTGGCGCAGCTTGACCGCGCCCCCGTCGCCCACCACATAGACCGCAGTGAGCTCACTGCGCCGCACGACCGCCGCCTCCGGAATCGTGAGCTTCGGCGCGCGACCGGTGGTGAAATGCACGCGCGCGAACATGCCGGGATAAGCGCCGGCGACGGGTTGCGCCAGGCCTACGCGCACGCGCGTCGCGTGCGTCTGTGCATCCGCTGCCGGCAGGAACGTCACTTGGCCGCCCGCGACCGTCTTGGCAAGCGCCGGAAATTCGATGCGCGCCGCGCCGCTCCTCTTCGCCGCAGCGAGCTCGCGCTGCGGGATGCTGGCCGAGACGCGCATATCGCGGGGATCGAAACCCGTCATCAGCGGCTTGCCGGGTGTCGCCATTTCACCGAGCTCGACGTGACGCTGCGCGACCACGCCGCTATACGGCGCGACCACCGTCGCGTAGCTTTTCACCGTCGCCGCCTGGCTGCCGAGCGCCACCGCCGCCTCGAGCTGCGCCTGCGCCGCCTTATAGTCGGCAAGCGCTTTGTCGAGCGCGGCCTGGCTCACGAACTTCTGGGTGAACAACTGGCGCGTGCGCTCGTAAATCGCTTGTGCGTTCTGCAGCGCCGCTTGCGCCTGCGCGATCTGCGCCCGGCTGCCGGCATAGGCGTCGGCGGCCTCGCGCTCGTCGATGCGCACGATCACCTCGCCCTGTTTCACGCGGTCGCCAACGTCAAAGTTGATCGCAACGATGCGGCCCGAGACCTGCGCGGAGACGGTGGTCTGTTTCACTGCCTCGACTACGGCGTCAACGCTGTAGAGCTGATCGACCTCGCGATAGGCGATGACCTCGGTCCTGAGATCCTGCGCCGCGTGCGCTTGCGCTACGATGCACAGGACGATCGCGATCAGGGCCGGCCATTTCATCAGCAACCCGATTGCAGTTGATTGGCGATGCATGGCGCGCTGCAACCCTCAATGGGGTTTGAGCCTGCGTGGCAGCAGGTTCGCGATACGCTGCTTGAGCTTGCGGAATTCCCGCGATAATTGTTCCCCGCCGAGCGGGTCCCGATTGGCGCGGAACGCAGTGTCGATCGCCTGCCAGTCATCCGGCTGCAGGGTTTTCTCCGCCAGCGGCAACACCCGGTTTTCTTCCTGCTCCATGTGGTCCCCCAGGAACGCGGCATAGGACTCCACCGCGTCGGCAAATTGCCGCAGACCGTCGGGAGCGCCGCCAAGATAGTGGACGAACAACCGCTGCAGATAGGCCATCATCTGCGCGCTGCGCACGTGCTGGGCCTGCAACTCGTCGAGCACCGCATCCGCACGGGAGGTACGCTCGCGCAGCAAGCGGAACAGGAATTCGTCCTCTTTCGGATGATGGCAGCGCTCGGGAAAGTCTTCGATGTAATACAGCATGCACGCGATCAACGCATGGTCGACGTCGATATGGTGGGTGAGCAGTTCCTGCACCACCTGCTCCAGCGCCTGCATCACGCTGCGGAGCATGCGATGCTCTTCCCTGATGATGGCCAGCGCCGAATCGCGCGGTGCCGTTTGGTCTGTATCGGTTTCAGTCATAAGCGGTGACAACTTCAGTTAGCCACTGCCGGAGCGGTCGTCGTCCAACAGGATGCGGTGTGCCGGCCCTTCCAGGTCGTCGAACTGTCCGCGCCGGATCGCCCACCAGAACACCGCGCCGATCAGAAATGCCAGCGCGATGCTCAGCGGCACCAGCAAATAGACGATTTCCATCGCTTACCTCAAATCGATTGCCGGCACCGCCGCCGGTGGGCCTGCGCGCAGCGGCGCGCGGCGCAACAACCGCAGTGCATTGGCAACCACCAGCATTGAGCTCGCGGCCATGCCGGCGCCGGCGATCAATGGCGTCGCGTAACCGCATGCGGCGAGCGGCACCGCGACCACATTATAGGCAAATGCCCACGCGAGGTTCTGGCGGATGACGCGCAATGTGCGGTGCGCGGTGTGCACCGCCGTTGGCAACGCGTCGAGACGGCCCGCCAGCAGAATCACGTCGCTCGCGCTGCATGCAATGTCCGTGCCGGTTCCCATGGCAATCGACACCTGCGCCGCGGCGAGTCCTGCCGCGTCGTTGATGCCGTCGCCGACCATCGCGACCACCGCGCCGTCGCGCTGCAGGTCCTGTACGTAATCGAACTTGTCGCGCGGCGTGGCGCCGCCGCGCGCAGCCGCAATCCCGAGCGAGCGCGCCACGTGAAGTGCGATTTGCGGCCGGTCTCCCGACAGCAGGTGCACCTGTTTTCCCATCCGGACAAGCTCGCGTATTACCCGGCGCGCCTGCGGCCGCACCGGATCATCGAGCGTGAAAAGCGCAATCCAGCCGCGTTCGTCGCCAAGCGCTACGGCCGTCACGTCATCCGCAAGGACGGCCAGTTCGCGCGGCAGCGGCTGGCCATGCAGTGCCGCCACGAACGGCGGCGCACCAAGCCGCATGCGCTTCGCATCGACCACCGCCTCGACACCGCTGCCCGCGCTGCTGCTGAGCTCGCTGCAACGATAACGCGCCGAGGCCGGCGCCGCTTCAGCAAGCGCGCGCGCAATCGGATGCCCGGAGCCGGATTCGAGCGCGGCCGCGAGCGCGAGACATTCCTCGCGCGTGCCGCCGCCGAGCGGAATCACTGCGGCGAGCCGCATGATTCCGCTCGTCAGCGTGCCGGTCTTGTCGAACACGAAATGCGTGGCGCGCGCCAGGTTTTCGAGCGCGTTAGCGCGCGTGATCAGCACACCGTGCGCGTGCAACGTGCCGCTGGCGGCTGCCAGCGCCGCAGGCGTGGCGAGCGACAATGCGCACGGGCAGCTCACCACCAGCACCGCGACCGTTACCCACAATGCGCGCGCGGCATCGACCTGGTACCACACCGCCGCGACTACTGCGGCAATTATCAGCAGCGCCAGCACGAAGCGCTGCGCCACCTCATCGGCGACACGCGCAATGCGCGGCCTTTCTCCTGCCGCGCGGTCGAGCAGGCGCAGGATGCCGGCGAGCACGGTATCGGCCCCGACGCGCGCCACGCGCATCACGAGCGGGTTGCCGACATTGAGCGAGCCGCCGGTCAGCGCATCGCCGGCGCGTTTCGGCTGTGGCCGCGATTCACCCGTCAGGAGCCGCTCGTCAATCTCGCTCGCGCCGTCGACCACCACCCCGTCAGCAGGTATCAGCGCACCCGGCCGGACCCGCAGATAATCGCCGCTGCGCAATGAAGCCGTCGACACCACTTCCGCCAGATCGGAACCCGGCCACGCGGCGAAGCGCTCGGCCACTGCGGGCGCCTGCTGCGCGAGTTGCTCCTGAGTCGTCGCTGCGCGGGCGCGCGCCGTCATTTCGAGGTAGCGCGCCGCAAGCAGCAAAAAAACGAACATGGTGACCGAGTCGTAGTAAACCGGGCCGCCGCCGCCGAGGGTCGCGGCGACGCTCGCCACAAACGCCGCGCCAATACCGAGCGCCACCGGCACGTCCATGCCGAGATGGCGCGCGCGAACGCCGCGCCACGCGCCGGCGAAGAACGGCGACGCGGCATACAGCACCACCGGCGCCGTCAGTATCAGGCTCGCAATCCGCATCAGCTGTTCGATGTCGGCCGTCATTTCACCGTTGGCCAGATACATCGGTACCAGGTACATCATGACCTGCATCATGCCGAATCCGGCCACGAACAGGCGCGCAAGCGCCCCGTCACGCTCACTCGCTCGCGCGTGCTCGGCATGCGCGCGGTCGTAGGGATAGGCGCGGTAGCCAAGCGCCGCGATCGCCTCCAGTATCGCGGCAAGCCGCGTGCGGCGCGTGTCCCAGCGAACCTGGGCGCGGTGGGTCGCATAATTGATGTCGATGCCGAGCACGCCGGGCAGGCGCGCAATGCGCTGCTCGATCAGCCACACGCACGCGGCACAGGTGATGCCTGAGAGCATCAGCGCCGCCGAGCGTACGTGGTTGCCGGCGTCGCGCGTCAACGCGCGCTCGACCGCGGGAACGTCGTAGGCCCCGAGCACGCGCACAGCCGGCGGCACGGTATCCTCCCGCGCCGGCAGCGCACTGCGATGGTGGTAGTACGAAGTCAGACCATGGTCGACGATGATTTGCGCTACCGCCTGGCAGCCGGCGCAGCACAGAGCGCGCTCGACGCCGTCGATCGCAATGCTGAAATGGCCGTCGCCCCGCTGCGGCAGGCCGCAGTGATAGCAGTGGTTTTCGGCGCGCGATGTGGCCAGTGCGCCGGCCGTTGGCAATCGCGGATCCATCGCTTATGTTAGGGGCGGCTGTCGCCAGCCCTCTTGACCTAAATCAAACGTCTGGATGCCGGGTCAAGCCCGGCATGACGAATTCCCGGATGCGCTCCTATGTAGAATACGGCTCATGATCCACTGGCTGCGACCCGATGAGCCGTTTCCGCCGGTCGCCGCGGCGCTCACGGACCCCAACGGGCTGCTCGCCGCGGGTGGCGAGTTGTCGGCCACCCGCCTGATCGATGCCTACCGGAACGGTATCTTTCCATGGTTCAACCCCGGACAACCGATATTGTGGTGGAGCCCCGATCCGCGCATGGTGTTGTTCCCGGCCGAGCTGAAAATATCGCGCTCGCTCAGGAAAACGCTGCGCAACCGCGACTTTGAAGTGCGCGCCGACACGAGCTTCCGCGCGGTCATGAGAGCGTGCGCCGAACCACGGCCACAGCAGGAGGGCACCTGGATCGGCACCGCGATGCTCACCGCGTACTGCGCGCTGCATGAACAGGGCCTCGCGCACTCGGTCGAAACCTGGATCGACGGCAAACTCGCGGGCGGGCTCTATGGCGTCGCGCTCGGCCGCGTGTTCTACGGCGAATCGATGTTCACGCACGCGGACGACGCGTCAAAGATCGCGCTCGTGCACCTGGTGCGCCAGCTCGAGCGCTGGAATTTCGGCATGATCGACTGCCAGGTGCATACCGCGCATCTGGCCTCGGTCGGCGCGCGCCCGATTCCGCGCGCCGGCTTTATGCGAAAACTGCGGGAGTTGGTAAACTGTGCGGGTCCAACCGGGCGCTGGCAACTAGACGATGACCTTACTGAATGATTTTCCGCTGTCAGTACTGCAGTTCTACGCGACCGCGCCTTATCCGTGCAGCTACCTGCCGGACCGGATGGCGCGCTCGCAGGTCGCCACTCCCAGCCATCTGATCGACGCGCCGGTCTACAGCGAGCTGGTCAAGGCCGGTTTCCGCCGCAGCGGTGCGTTCACCTATCGCCCCTATTGCGACCATTGCCGCGCCTGCGTACCGGTGCGCATTCTTGCCGCGCAATTCCGGGCGAGCCGCACCCAGCGCCGCGTGTGGAAAAACCACGCCGGGCTCGAGGCCGAGGTGCTCGATCTCAAGTACAACCCGGAGCATTACGCGCTCTATCTGCGCTACCAGTCGACGCGCCACGCGGGCGGCGGCATGGATCAGGACAGCCGCGAGCAATACCGCCATTTCCTGCTGCAAAGCAACGTCGACACGCGGCTCGTCGAGTTCCGCGAGCGCGGCGTGCTGCGCATGGTCAGCATCCTCGACGAACTGCAGGACGGCATGTCGTCGGTCTATACCTTCTATGATCCGCAAATCAAGGCAGCGAGCTTCGGCACCTTCAACATCCTGTGGCAGATCGACAAGTGCGTGAAACTCGACCTGCCGTTCCTGTATCTCGGCTACTGGATCGCGCAAAGCCGCAAGATGGCCTACAAGATCAACTTTCAGCCGATCCAGGGACTGATCGACGGCCGCTGGCAGCCGCTCGCGCGCGGCTAGGTGGACGGGGTCAGGCCGTGCTCGATCGCGAACTTTACGAGTTCCGCGACACTTTTTACCCCGAGTTTCTTCATCAGCCGGACGCGGTAGGTCTCGATCGTCTTGGGCGAAAGGCTGACGGTGGCGGCAATCTCGGCGCTGGTGCGTCCCTCGACCACCAGTTGCAGCACATCGCGCTCGCGCGCGCTCAGGCTGTCCACCGGACTCGCGCGCCCGGAACGCGACTGCAGGATTGGCTCGAGACCAGCGATAACGCGGGAAAGATAACGCTGTCCGGCGTGTGCTGCGCGCACCGCTGCCGCCACTTCCTCGCCCGCTGACTCCTTGACGACGAAACCCGACGCGCCCGCCTCGAGCGCGCGAAACACGTGCTCGGAGTTGGAGTGCATGGAGAGCATTACGACGCGTACTGCCGGGCATAGTTCGCGCAGCAGGCGCGCCGCCTCGATGCCATTCAATTCGCGCATTGTAATGTCCATGATCACGACGTCGGGCTTGAGTTCCTGCGCCAGTTGCACCGCGTCGCGGCCATCCGCCGCCTCACCCACGACCCTGATGTCGGCGGACTGCTGCAGCAGCACCCGCAGGCCGTCGCGCACCACCGCGTGATCGTCGGCGAGCAATACCGTGATCTTCATGGCGCTATCTGGGGGCGGTCGATCACGACGCACACCCGCGTACCTTTGCCGGGCGCGGATTCCACCGTCAGCCTCGCGCCGATCGCCTCGGCCCGCTCCTGCATGATGGTGAGTCCCCAGCTCGGGCGCGCCGGCACGACGTGCTGCGGGTCGAAACCGGCGCCATCGTCCGCGATGGCGAGCGTCACCCGTTCCGGCGTCGCGGCAAGTGTAACCTCGATGCGCTGCGCGCGCGCGTGCTGGACGGCATTGGCGATCGCCCCCTGCGCAATGCGAAACAGCGATATCTCGGCATCGAGCGGCAGCCGCGGCGCGAGATCGTCACCGCGTACAGTCATCGGCGCGACGACGCGCGCCGCGACGGACTCGACGTAGCCGCGCAATGCGGCCAGCAAGCCATAGTCATCGAGCGCCGGTGGGCGCAGGTCAGCCATGACGTTGCGGGCATGCGCCGCCGTCTCTTCGAGCAGCGCCTGCGTTGTCTGAAGGTGGGAATTGACCGCGCGAAGCGAGTGCTGCGAAAGTTTGGAGCGGATGATGTTGAGTTGAATATTGAGCGCAGCGAGATTCTGGCCGACGCGATCGTGCAGTTCGCGATTGATTTTGCGCCGCTCGGTTTCTTCGGTGGCGACCAGGCGTTGCGACAGGCCCTGCAGCCGCCCGGCATAGTCGCGCAGCGCCTGCTCGGCCTGCTTGCGCCCGGTGATGTCGCGCATGATGGTCGCGGTGCCGACGATGTTGCCGCTGCCGTCCCGGATCGGGGATACACTTAGCGTGACATCGATGCGGCGGCCATCCTTGGCGATGCGCACGGTTTCGGCGTTCCGCACCGGCCGGCCCGCCAGAATCAACTTGCGCCGCTTGGCGGCCAGCTCGCGCAGTTCGGGCGGCTGGATTTCGATCAGCTTGCGGCCGATCGCTTCGGCTGCCGTATACCCCAGCATGCGCTCGGCTGCGGCATTCCAAGAGGTTATCGTGCCGTCGATCGCGCGCCCGGTGATGGCGTCGCTCGAGTTTTCCACAATCGCCGCGAGCCTCGCGCGTGCCTCATCCGCTGCGCTGCGCTCGATCATGCGCGCAAACTGGCTGGCGAGCCCGCCGCTTCCCTCGATAAGCAGAGCATCCTGCGGCCGCGTTTCGGTGGCGAAGAACTCAAGCACGGCGATGACGTCTCCCCTGACAATGACCGGGAAAGCGAACGCCGCCTTGAGGCCCGCTTCGGCCGCCGTCATTAATCGGCCGGACTGCGGATTATCAAGCGCCGTCAGGTCCGGCAACCAGACCGAACGCCGTTCGTGCAAAACCAGGCCGAAAAACCTGCTTGCGTCGGGCTTGTGCTCAAAGCCTTCGGAGAGGCGCATGAAGGTGTCAAAGCGCGCAGGGTCCGTGCAAAACCACTGCGAGTGCTCCGGACTATGGCGCACAAACCCCGGCGCAAACCTGGCGACGCGGCCCAGCGCCCACTTGCCGTGTTCGCAGATGCGCGCCAGGCACATTTGCATCGCCGCTTCCGGCGAAACGGCCTCGCTCGCCGCGCGCGCCAGCTGTTCCAACAGCTGTGCCAGCTCCGTTTTGTACTGCAGCTCGCGTTCGACACGTTTGCGACCTTTGGCTTTGCTGCGCGTCTGCTTCTCGGGCCGCTGCGGTTCGTCGGATGGGGAGGGGATTTTCATGCAACGGCTGAGCCGGGCTGGCGGTGATGTTCCACCGGGTTGTTTTTCTTCATTCGGACTGAGTCGGAGAGATTGGCTCTCAGGCCTCGGGCAGCGTCCGCACTGCGTCCGGACGCGTCCAGCGCTGCGCGAGCGCGAGACCGACCGCAAGCAGCGTCGGGCCGAGGAAAATGCCGACGAAACCGAATGCGATCACGCCGCCGAACACGCCGAGAAACACCAGCACGAACGGCAGGCTGCTGCCGCGGCTGATCAACAGCGGCTTGACCACGTTGTCGATGCCGCTGATCGCGAAAAAGCCGTAGACCGCCATGAACACCGCCCAGCCCAGCTGGTCCTGATAGACGAGCCAGGCGGCCGCGCCGCCCCAGATCAGCGGCGGGCCGATCGGCAGCAGCGACAGGAAGAACGTCGCCGTGCCGAGCAGCACCGGGCCCGGCACGCCTGCGATCATGAAACCGATTGCCGCCACCACCCCTTGCACGATCGCGGTGCCGAGCAACCCGTAGACCACGCCCTTGATGGTTCCACCGACGGTGCGGAACAGGTCGGGCATCAACGTTCCGACGATGCGCCCGGCGCCTACCCGCGCCGCCGCCACCAGCGCCTCGCCGTCACGATAGAAAAAATAGCCGATGAAAGTGGCAAGGCTCAGCTGCAACACGCCTTCGCCGACAATCAATCCGAATTGCAGCAATCCTTCGCGCGCCGGCTGGATGAACTTCTTCAGGGTTTCGTTGAGTACGGCCTTGCTCGCCGTGAGCTCGCGCCACCCGCTGTCGAGAGTGTCGCCGATCAGCGGAATGCTGACGAGCCAGTCCGGCGGTCCGGGCAATCCCTCGGCGAAAAACTCCCGCAATTCGTCTATCGCCGGCGCCACCGAGTCGGCGATGGTCAGCGCGAGCCACGCGAGCGGCAGCACAATGATCACGATCAGGAACAGCGTCATGACCAGTGCTGCGAGCCAGCGCCTGCCGCCCAGCTTGCGCTCCAGCCATTTGTATATCGGCCACGTCGAAAAACTCACAATCGCTGCGCTCAGCAGCGCGGTCACAAACGGCTGCAGCACCAGCAGGCAGCCGATGACCAGTACCGCAATCGCGGCCATCTGCACAACTTGCTCGACTCGTTTGTCCAAAGGTCTGTGCTCTCAATCCGTCCGCCCGGTAGGGCGAAGTTCTATCATGAGCGCCACGCCGGGTCAAACCGGCCGGGCGGCGAGGTAAAATGACGCCATGCGTATCGGCGTGCCGAAGGAAATCAAGAACCACGAGTACCGGGTCGGGCTCACCCCCGCGGGCGCACACGTGCTCGCGGCCGCCGGCCATGAGGTATGGATCGAAGCGCGCGCCGGCGCCGCCGTGGGGCTGGACGATGCCGCATACCGCGCCGCCGGCGCGCAGATCGTCGCGAGCGCGCCCGACGTCTATGCGGCCGATCTGGTAATCAAGGTGAAGGAGTTGCAGCCAGCCGAATTCGCGCTTACCCATCCCGGCCAGATTCTGTTCTGCTATCAGCATCTCGCTCCCGCTCCGGCGCTGCTCTCGGCGATGCTCGAGCGCAACGTGAGCTGTATCGCCTACGAAACGGTGACGGCAGCCGACGGCAGCCTGCCGCTGCTGGTACCGATGTCGGAAATCGCGGGGCGGCTCGCGCCCCAGGTCGGCGCCTGGGCGCTGCAGATGGCGAACGGCGGCAGCGGCATCCTGCTCTCGGGCGTGCCGGGGGTCACGCCCGGCAAGGTGGTAATCATCGGCGGCGGCATCGTCGGAATGAACGCCGCTAAAATCGCCATTGGCATGGGCGCCGATGTGACAGTGCTCGATCGCATCGCCGAGCGGCTGCGCCGGCTCGAAACCGTATTCGGCGCGCGGTTGAAGACCGGGATCTCGAATCCGCACTCGATCGAGGCGCTGGTCCGCGACGCCGATCTCGTGATCGGCGCGGTGTTACTGCCGGGGAAACTCTCCCCCAAGCTCATCCATCGTGCCGATCTGGAGCAGATGCGGCCCGGCTCGGTGATCGTGGACGTCGGTATCGACCAGGGTGGTATCGCCGATACTTCGCGCCCGACCTCGCACACGAATCCGGTTTACGTCGAGTCGGGCGTCGTCCATTACTGCGTGCCGAACATGCCCTCGGCCGTCGCGCGCACCGCGACGCTCGCGCTCACTCAGGCGACGTTGCCGTATGCGGTCGAAATCGCCTCGCATGGCTTGCGCGCAGCGATCAAAGGCGACGCAGGCCTGCGTGACGGGCTGCAGGTGCACGCCGGGCGCCTCACCCATCGCGATCTCGCGGCCGACGTCGGCCGGCCATATATTTCTGCCGCCGAGGCGCTCGCGTGATCAAGCCGCAGACCGTGGCGGTGATCGACGAAGAGCTCTGCATCGGCTGCACGCTGTGCATCGAGGCGTGCCCGTTCGATGCCATCGTCGGCGCGGCGCAACTGATGCATACCGTGATCGCGCGCGAGTGCACCGGCTGCGCGCTGTGCCTGCCGCCGTGCCCGGTCGATTGCATCCGCATGGTGGAAACCGGCGCGCACCCCACGCGCACTGAGCGCCGGCTTGCCGCCAAGCGCGCGCGGCAACGCTACGAGTTGCGCGCGATGCGCCTGGAACGCGAGCGGCGCGCCGTGCACGCCGCAAACCGCGGCACCGGCGCCGGGGATGCGAGTTCCAAGCAGCAGACGGTGCAGCGCGCCGTCGAGCGCGCCCGGCAAAGACTCGCACAGCGCAAGGCTTAAGAGCGCCATGAACCCCTCCCGGCGCCACGCGATTTTCAGCCGCCTGCGCGCCGCCAATCCGCATCCGGCGAGCGAGCTCGAATACCGCTCACCGTTCGAATTGCTGGTAGCGGTCGTGCTGTCGGCGCAAGCCACCGACAAAAGCGTCAATCTCGCCACCCGCGAACTGTTCAAAGCTGCACGCACGCCGCAGGCCATCCTCGCGCTCGGCGCGGCGGGGCTCGAGCGTTACATCAAGAGTATCGGCCTCTACCGCACCAAGGCGAAAAACATCATCGCAACCTGCCGGCTGCTGCTCGAACGCCACGGGGGCGAAGTGCCGGCAACACGCGAAGCGCTCGAACAGCTTCCCGGAGTCGGCCGCAAGACTGCGAACGTGATCCTCAACGTCGCATTCAATGAGCCGACGATTGCGGTCGACACGCACATCTTCCGCGTCGCCAACCGCACCGGGATTGCGCCCGGCAAGGACGTGCTCGCGGTCGAGGCCAAGCTGCTCAAATTCGTTGCCGACGAATTCAGACAGCACGCGCACCACTGGCTGATCCTGCACGGGCGCTACGTGTGCAAGGCGCGCAAGCCCGAATGCACAACGTGCCTGATCAATGATTTGTGCGAATACAAGGAAAAAACGCCCCTGGCCGTCATTCCGGTGGAAACCGGAAACCAGCAATAGACGTTGACTGTCTTGATACAGGTTCTCTGGACCCCGGCCCCAGCTTAGAACCTGCCGGGGCAGGCCGTCACACGCCGGAGCGACGAAGCGGCTAGGCCTGAATGGTGTAACCCTTTTCGCGAAACAGCCGCAGGCAGGCATCCGCAACATTCGCATCGTATGCGGTGCCGCGCCCGCGCTCGATTTCGGCGAGCGCTGCCTCGATCCCCAGCCCCGGGCGGTACGGCCGGTGCGAGGACATTGCCTCGACCACATCCGCCACCGCCATGATGCGGGCCTCAAGCAGGATCGCCTCGCCTTTGAGACCGTGCGGATAGCCGCTGCCGTCCATGCGCTCGTGGTGCTGCAACGCGACCTCCGCCACCGGCCAGGACCACTCCACGTTTTTCAGCACGTCGTAGCTCGCCTGGGCGTGCTGTTGGACTAACTGGCGCTCGATCGCCGAAAACCTGCCGGGCTTGGAAAGGATTTCTGACGGAACGGTGATCTTGCCGATGTCGTGCAGCTGGCCGGCGATTCGCAATCCCGCGCGCCGGTGCGGGTCGAAGCCGAGCTCAGTGCCGATCGCGACGGCGATGCCGGCCACCCGCCGCTCGTGGCCGGCCGTGTACGGATCGCGCATCTCGCTGATGATTGTTGCCACCTCGACCGTGCTCATGAACGCGGTTTTGAGTTGCTCGACGTAACGCTGGATTTCCTCCTCGGCGCGCTTTTTCTCGGAAATGTCCTGGATCAGTCCGATAATCGCGGGCCGGCCGCGGTAGGTTGCGCCGGCGCCGTGCGCGCCGACGTCGATCAACGAGCCGTCCTGGCGCAGCGCGGTGAAGTTGTAGGCAACGCGCTGCATTTCGCCGTCGACCCTGCGGCGAATGTTCTCCGCGACGAGGCCGCGGTCCTTCTCGGCGACCACTGAGAGCGGGTCACGGCCAACCAGCGCGTCGGCAGAGTCGTAGCCGAAGATCTCGGCGAAGCGCGGATTCACGTAGGCGAACTTGCCGTCCTGGATAATGTAGGTGCCGGCAATCGACTGCTCGACCAGGCCGCGGAACTGCTCTGCGGCCGCGCGCAGCGCTTCTTCCGTGCGTTTGCGTTCGGTGATGTCATGTGCGGACACGATGCGGGCGCGCCGCCCGCCGAAATCGATGCTGTGGGAAGTGATCTCGACGTCGATGGGATTACCGTCTTTTTTGAGGTGCTTCCAGCTGTCGTTCTTGCGGATGTAGTCCTTACCCTTCTGCTCAAGGTAGCCGCGCAGGGCTGGCACCTCCTCTGCGGGACGAATGTCCGCGATCGTCATGGCAAGAAATTCTTCGCGCGACCATCCGTAGTGCGCCACTGCCGCGTCATTTACCGCGAGAAAGGCCAGCGTTGCCACGTCATAGACCCACATGGGCTGCGGATTTGCCTGAAACATCTGCCGGTAGCGTTCCTCGCCTTCGCGCAGCGCCGCTTCCGCTTGCTTGCGCGCAGCCTCGCGCGCGTAGTTGTCGAGCGCGAAGGAAACATCATTCGCTATCTCGTCGAGCGTCGCGACCAGATCTTCCGTGAAGAAATCCGGCTCACCGGCGTAAAGGTTGATGGCGCCGATCACAGCACCGCCCTGGCGGATCGGAAACTTGGCTGAGGAGCGCACGCCGGCGTGCCGCGCCGCTGCGTGCCACGGCTCCATCGCCGGATCGTTGAGGAAATCATTGCTGATTACGTAGGCGCCGGAAAGCAGCGTGCGGCCGGTAAGACCACGCCTCGTGTCAGTCGCGGCATCCCCCGAAAGATTCAGTTGATCGATGTAGCCCGCGTCCTCGCCGTAACTGGCAACCGGCTTCAGCCGTGGATCGAGCTTGTCGATCAACCCGATCCAGGCGAAGCGGAAGCGGCCATGTTCGACAGCGATACGGCATACGGCCGCGAACAGCGCCTCACGGTCGACGAGGTGAACGATGGCCTTGTTCGACTGTGACAGGACATCGTAGAGGTCGGTCCGCCGCGCCAGCGCCAATCCGGCCTGCCTGCGCTCGCTGTCCTGCTTCTCGATGATGCGCTGCCCGCGGCGCACGATCAGGAACAGCGCGCAGTAGAACAGCGCAAGCAGCCCGAGGACGATCGCGAACATCTGTTTTCCGGCCGCATCCACCTTTTCCTGGTTCGCGACGGCGAGCCGTTCCATTTGCGCCCGGCTCGCGGCAGTCAGCTCCCTGATCTCGGTTGAGGTGCTCTTGATTTCCCCGAGAAATTGCGTGACGTCGGTATACACTTCGAAAACCGCCACGATCTTTTCGCTGCCGCCAGGCATTACAGGAATATAGCTGCTGATAAGGTCGCGGTTCGCAACCTCGCCCTCAAAGCCAGTGAACTTGCCGCGCAGGGTCAACTGGCTCGCGGGCTTGCCAGCCATGGCGCTTTTCCACCCGGCGTCGCCGGATTTGTCTTCGCCGATCTGGCTGTGATCGGACGAGTACACGGTGATGCCGCGCAGGTCGACCACCTTGATCTTGAACACGGTGCTCTTCTTCACCAGATCGAACACCCTGGCGTCGAGCGCCTGGAATTCCGGCAACGCCACGATCTGCTTGCCAATACCCGCATGGCAGGCCTGCTTCTCGCCAGGCGGAACGGTTTTGCCGCCGGCGTCCTTGCCAGCGGCGATGGCGCGGCACCGATCGACCGGAATGCGCTGTGCCTTGGCCACGAACGGCGCGAAGTCCCTGTCCCACAGTGCGTTCGCGAACAACCGCGCCAGGTTGACGTTGCCCGCTTCGTAGACCCTCAGCAGGTAGTCGGGGGCGGCTGCGTCGTGCCGCTGCACGAAGCTTTCCTGCATCTGCGCGGAGAACGCGTGCTGCTCCCGCTGCACCTGCTTGAAAAGCTCGTCTTCCTGGTGATCGAAATAGAGCAGCGTGGCCGCAACCGGCAGCAACACGGCGAAGCTCGCCACGGCGAAATAGCGCACGAGGCGGAAACCTGGTGCCGGCGGTTGGGGTGGCGCAGTCATCAGTACCTAAGCTCGTGTCGACCCCGCGATTTTCGCCTTTGTTGACTCGATAAGCTTGATCTATATCAATTGGCACGAATCGGCAACGCTCCGCGCGCAACGCCGCGGCGCGGGTTCCGATTGCCGGGAATTATCCATTTACGGGTTACTATTCACCGATGTTTGCCCCTTCCCGCGACCAAGCGCGCCGGTTTTTTTTCGACAGCTGGAGCAAGTATCGCGCCGGCGAGATGCTGAGCGGTCTGGAGACGATCGCGCTGCAGGTCATCCTGCTGCATCCCGAGTACCACGCGCTGTTGGACGCTCCGGAGCGCAATCTTGTCCGCGACTATGCGCCCGAGCACGGCGCGATGAATCCGTTTCTGCATCTCTCACTGCATCTCGCGATCGAGGAGCAGTTGTCAATCGACCAGCCGCCGGGAATCCGCACGGCGTTCGAACGATTGCGGGCAAAAACAGGCGATGAACACAATGCGAAACACGCGCTGCTCGAATGCCTCGCCGAAACGATCTGGCAGGCGCAGCGCGCCAACGCGGCACCGGATCAGGCACTGTATCTGGAGTGCCTCGCGCAAAAACTCGGGACGTAGCGGCGGCCTGCCGCCAATCAGTATTTCGTCGTGAGCGCCTGCTGACTCGAAAAATACGCCGCGAGATCGGCTATATCTTCCGGCTTCAGGTTCGCGGCCTGCGCCGCCATGATCGGGTTCTTGCGCGCCCCCGACTGATAGTCCTTCAAGGCACGCACCAGATAGTCGTTGTACTGTCCCGCGAGTTTGGGAAAATCCGCTGGACTGACTTCTTTCGCGCCGTGCTTGGTCTCCGGGCTGTTACCGCCCTCGCCGTGACACGCCGCGCACACCTTCGCTTTTTCCCGGCCCGCGGCCGGATCGCCGGCATAGACCTGGGAACTGACCGCCAGTGCCGCCGCGATAATCAGAATTATTTTCATGGTCATGTAGCCTCGTCTCATTTGCCGGCAGTCCTGGTGTCTTCAGCGCCATAGTAGGCCGCCAGATCGATCATGTCCTTGTCGCTCAGGCCGGCGGCGATCGCCCTCATGCTCGGATGGCTGCGCTCGCCGGATTTGTAGGCCTGCAACGCCTTGGCGATATAACCGGGATGCTGCCCGCCGAGCTTGGGCACGCTATACACCGAAGGAAATGCCGTTTTGTAGCCTGGAATGCCGTGGCATCCCTGGCACATTGCCGTTTTCTGTTTGCCGGCGGCCGCATCGCCATGGTCCGCCCATACTGCTGCCGATGCCGGGAGCAGCAGAGCGGCCGCTCCCATCACGATCGAATTTCGAATCTTCATTCGTCTGGTCTTTCCCGAAGTCGCAAAAAAAGCAGCGCGGATTATACCGAAAATATCAGCGCCGCGCGCATTGTTTGCGCCTCTCGAGCCAATGCAAGATAATCAGCCATGCCTATGATTGAACACGCTTCGTTTGCGGCAAGCCGCACGCCGGCGAGCCGGTGAAGCCCTCTCTGACAAGCCTGTTTCCGTTCCTGCTGTGGTGGCCGCGGGTCGATCGCGCCACGCTGCGCGCGGACCTCGTGGCAGGCATCCTCGGCGCCGTCATTGTGCTGCCGCAGGGTGTGGCCTTCGCAACCCTCGCGGGATTGCCGCCCGAATACGGGCTGTACGCGGCGATCGTGCCAGCGCTGGTCGCCGCGCTGTTCGGCTCGTCGTGGCACCTGATTTCCGGGCCGACCAACGCGATCTCGATCGTCGTGTTTGCCAGCATGAGCACTCTGGCCGAACCCGGCAGCGCGGAATACATCCGGCTGGTACTGACGCTGACTCTGCTGACCGGCGCGGTGCAGCTCGCGATGGGGCTTGCGCGCATGGGCGCGCTGGTCAACTTCATCTCGCACACCGTGATTATCGGCTTCACCGCCGGCGCGGCATGCCTGATATTCTCGTCGCAGGTGCCGAATTTTTTCGGGGTCGACATCGAGCGTGGCTCGTCGTTTCTCGAAACCTTCGAACAGTTTGTCCTGCATCTCGATCACGTCAATCCATTCGTCACCGCAGTCGGCGCGGTCACTCTGCTCAGCGCGATCGTGGTGCGCCGCGCCTGGCCCAGATTCCCTTACATGATTGTAGCGATCCTGGCCGGCGGCGCATTCGCTGCCGCGCTCAACGTCTATTTCGGCGTGGATCAGACCGGCATCACCACGCTCGGCGCGCTGCCGCAGGCGCTGCCGCTGCTGTCGGTACCCGATTTGTCGTTCGACGCGATCCGCAAGACGCTGCCCATTGCGCTCGCCGTGACCATACTCGGGCTCACGGAGGCGGTGTCGATTGCGCGCGCCATCGCAGTGAAAAGCGGGCAGCGTATCGACGGAAACCAGGAGTTCATCGGACAGGGCTTGTCCAACCTCGTCGGCAGTTTTTTCTCGTCCTACGCAAGCAGCGGGTCGTTCAACCGCAGCGGAGTCAATTACGAGGCGGGCGCGAAAACACCGCTGTCGGCAGTGGCGGCGGCCGTGCTGCTGGTGCCGATCATCGCGCTGGTTGCGCCGTTTGCCACCTACCTGCCGCATGCGGTGATGGCGGCGGTTCTGTTCATCGTCGCCTGGGGACTCATCGATCTGCATCATATCCGCGAAATTCTGCGCACCAGTCGCCGCGAGACGGCGGTACTGCTGACGACATTCGTCGCCGCGCTGTTCGCCCAACTCGAGTTTGCGATCTACGCCGGCGTCATCCTGTCGCTGCTGATCTATCTTTCGCGCACCTCGCGGCCGCTAATGCTCGACGTGAAACCGGACCCCGAAGAGGGCAGTTACCACTTCAGCGCCGACAGCGGGTTACCCGACTGCCCGCAGCTGAAAATGGTGCGCATCAATGGCTCGCTGTACTTTGGCGCCGTCGATTACGTGCAGCGCCGCCTGCAGGAAATCGACGCTGAGAATCCGCGGCAGAAGCACGTGCTGATCGTCGCGAGCGGCATCAATTTCGTCGACATGGCCGGCGCCGGCATGCTGCTCGACGAGGCGCGCCGGCGGCGGCTTCTCGGCGGAGGCCTGTATTTCTATCGCATGAAAGACGAGGCGCGGCAAATCCTGCAGCGCGCCGGATGCGCCGCTGAAATCAGCGAGGAAAACATTTTTCCCGTGAAAACGCGCGCCGTGAGCGCGATCTATCGCAAGCTCGACCCCGGGATCTGCCGCAATTGCTCGGCGCGGATCTTCCGGGAGTGCCATGTTGCACTGCCCAACGGCGAGCCGCGCGGCGCAGCGTAGCCCCCCGGCAGCCTTACTCAGCGGCCGCTTGCGGGTGGTCCTTGAGCGCGGGTTTGATGCGGCGATGGCCGTGCAGCATCGCGCCAACGATGATAATGCCGCCGGTGCACAACGCCAGCACGAGGAAAGCGAAACTCGCGTGCTTGAGCGCCGTCATCGTATCCGGTGCGAGCCCCAGCTTGCCAAGTTCGGTAAGATAAACCGGGACCACCAGCGCACGGCTCACGGCTACGATCAGCATGATCGCCGCCATCACGACCTTGATCAGATAGGGCTTGACGTAGGTGGTGCCGATCGCACCGAGCTGGATGCCGAACAGCGAGCCGGCGAGCAAGATCAGCGTGAGCCGGATGTCGATCAGGCCATGCAGCGCGTACTTGATGCTGCCGCCGAACCCCATCACGAACGCGATCACGAGTTCGGTCGCGCTCGCCACGATCGCCGGCGCACCGAGCACGTACATCATGCCCGGCACACCGATAAAGCCGCCGACGGCGATGGTGGCGGCGAGCATGCCGGTCGCGAGTCCGAGCGGGATCGTGAACAGCACCGATACGCGGATGTTGGACGTCCTGAAATGAACCATCGTGCCGGGTATCTCCACCGACTGCACCCATCTGGCCAGGCGCGAGGTCCGCTCCTCGGCGTGCGTGTCGCCCCTGCGGTAGACCTCGATCGCGTCGCGCAATACATAGGAACCCACGATCGCCAGCACGATGACGAAAGAAAGGCTCACGTAGAGATTGGAACCAGCCTCGCCGTAGTTGATTTTGATGTGCTGCTGAACGTCGGCGCCCACCCACACTCCGAGAGAAGCGGTAGCCGCCATCACCAGGCCGAGCTTGATATCGACGTGGCCGAAGCGATAGCGCTTGTAAGCGCCCACCAGTGCTTTCGGAAACTTGTGGCACATGTTGCTCGCCACGGCAACCACGCCGGCCACGCCCATGCTCATCATTGCCGGCGTCAGCACGAACGCGCCCCCCGAGCCGATGAAGCCGCTCACCAGCCCGCCGATGAATCCGATCACGAAAAGCGCCAATACATTGGCGGTGGTGAGATCGATGAAATTGACGGCAACCGGATCCGGCATCGACTAATCCCTGCGTCTGGCGGTAATACCCAGCACTTCCCAAAAGTAACCGGTGAACGCGCCGTGCGAAAAGGAAAACATGAACGCGGTAATCACCGGCAGCGCCGGATACCAGCCGTCAGTGCGCGTGAATGCCGCCATGATTTCGTGATGGAACAAGAACAGCGCCAGATAAAGAGCGCCCGAAATCAATCCGGAAATGATCAATCCGGCGTACGGCTTGTTGTTGCCCACCGAACCTTCCTCTCACCGCTAGACTGGCATAAACTCAATTAGACCATGGGATTCGTTGGGCCGTAAATCAATGCCGCAGATACTGCCATTAACGGCATTGATACGGGCACGCAGTTGAGAGCGCGTCGCATTCCCTGTAATCTGCACAGATTCCCGGAATCCCCATGGCCAACCGCCTCACTAAAATCTATACCCGCACCGGAGACGCCGGCACCACCGGGCTCGCCGACGGCTCGCGCGTGGCGAAGGACGCACCGCGCATCGAGGCGATCGGCACGGTCGACGAACTGAACAGCGCGCTCGGCGTGCTGCTTGCCGAGGACCTTCCCGTCGAGGTGCGCGCCTGTCTCGAGGGCGTGCAGCACGATCTGTTCGATCTCGGCGGCGAATTGAGCGTCCCCGGCCACGCCATCATGAGCGAGGCGCACAGCAAGCGGCTCGAAGACTCGCTCGACGCGTTCAACGCCAAATTGCCCGCGCTCAAGGAATTCATCCTTCCCGGCGGCTCGCGTGCGGCAGGCCTCGCCCACGTCGCGCGTACCGTGTGCCGGCGTGCCGAGCGCACGCTGGTCGCGTTATCCCGGAGCAACCCGCAATCGCCACCGATGCTGCAATACCTGAACCGCCTGTCCGACCTCCTGTTCGTGCTGGCGCGCACCCTCAACCGCCACGCCGGCGGCGATGACGTCTATTGGCAGCAGGGCAAGAACCGGTGACTGGTGATCCTAGAAACGGTAATTCAGCCACGGAAACACACGGAATCACACGGACGAGCTACGAGGTATGTGTTCAGCTCGCATCACCGGGAAGGTGAGGCACTGCGGAGCAGAGTTTGGCTGATTTTTCCGTGCCTTTCCGTGTGCTTCCGTGGCCGACCGCGGATTTTCGGGTGATTGGTTTTACCGGCGGTTGCTTCGAATCTGTTCTAAATGCTCGCACACGGTCTGCGCGCCTTCGAGGATGCGCGGCGTCTGGCGCTGGATGTGGTCGGGATCGACAAACATCGCGTTGACGTTGCGCAGTTTGACGAACCGCTGGTAGCTGCGCCACTGCGCGGCAAATTCATCCGGGACCGTCGCGGAACTGCCGCCGAGCACGACCTCCGGCTCGAGCGCCATCACGCTTTCGAGCGACACCACCGGGGTCAGCGTCGGGATCCCCGTGAATACGTTGATGCCGCCGCACAGCCTGATCACGTCGTTGATCATATGGCGGCCGTTGACGGTCATCAGCGGCGTGTGCCAGATCTCGTAGAACACCCTCACCTTGGGGCGCACGCCGAAGCGCTCGCGCAACGCGGTGATGCGGCGCTCGAATTCATCGGCCGCGATCTGCGCGACGGCGCCGGTTCCTGCCAGCGCCCCGACCGCGCGCAGCAACTTCGGGATGGCGGCAAGCGTCGCGGGCTCGATGACAAAGACATTGAATCCGAGCGATTCAAGGCGCTCTATGTCGGCGACCTGGTTGCCGCTTTTCCAGCCGATGATGAGATCCGGCTGCAGGCTCAGCACGCGCTCGAGATCGATGCGCGAGGCGTCGCCAACCTGCGGAACGCCCTTCGCAGCCGCCGGGTAATCGCTATAACGCGCCACTCCGACCAGCCTCGCCCCGGCGCCTGCGGCGTAGGCAAGCTCGGTGAGGGAAGGCGCCAGAGCGACAATGCGCTGCGCCGGCGTCGGTAAGCTCACCGTCCTGTCGCGGTCGTCAGTGACGCTGATTCCAGCGCCCCGCGCCGACAAGGCAAGCGCCAACATGCCGAACACGACGAATCGGTAAGACGCCACGCTAAAGGATTGCGGTCCGTGTCGGCGCGCTGAAATTCCCGCACGCGCCGCGCTATTGCTCGGTTTCGAGCAGCCTGGCGCGGCGTTTGCGCACCGCCTCGGCGAGCGTGTCGAGCAGCTTGCGGCTGTCTTCCCAGCCGATGCAGCCGTCGGTGATGCTTTGCCCGTAAACCAGCGGCTTGCCGGACAGCAGGTCCTGGCGGCCGGCCTTGAGATGACTTTCGACCATGACACCAAAGATGCGGTCTTCGCCGCCCGCAAGCTGGCGCGCAACGTCGTGCCCCACATCCATCTGTTTCTGCGGCTGCTTGGCTGCGTTGGAGTGGCTCAAATCGATCATCAGCCGCTGTGCGAGCCCGGCGTCCGCCAGCGCCTTCGCCGCCGCATCGACGCTTGCCGCGTCATAGTTGGGTGTTTTTCCGCCGCGCAGGATGATATGGCAGTCCTCGTTGCCGGCGGTCGAAACGATCGCCGAGTGTCCGGCCTTGGTCACCGACAGGAAATGATGCGGCGCCTGCGCGGCGCGGATTGCATCGACCGCGATCTTGATGTTGCCGTCGGTGCCGTTTTTGAAGCCGACCGGGCACGACAGGCCCGAGGCCAGCTCGCGGTGGATCTGGCTTTCCGTGGTGCGCGCGCCGATCGCGCCCCACGACACGAGGTCCGCAATGTATTGCGGCGTGATCATGTCGAGAAACTCGCAGCCGGCCGGCACGCCGATATCGTTGATGTCGAGCAGCAGCTCGCGCGCGAGGCGTATGCCCTCGTTGATGCTAAAGCTGCCGTCGAGTTTAGGATCGTTGATCAGCCCTTTCCAGCCGACGGTGGTGCGCGGCTTCTCGAAGTAAACGCGCATCACGATCAGCAGGTCGTCAGTGAGCTTGTCTTTCGCTTCCCTGAGCCTGCCCGCGAATTCCTTCGCCGCCTTCACGTCGTGAATCGAGCACGGCCCCATGATCAGGAGCAGGCGATCGTCGGCACCGTGCAAGATGCGGTGCACGGCCTGGCGCGTTTCGTAGATCAGCAGCGCGGCGTTCTCCGAAACCGGGAATTCGCGCAGCACGTGCGACGGCGGCACGAGCTCCTTGATCTCCCTGATCCGTACGTCGTCGGTTCGTTGCATGAATATCACTCAAATCCTGAAAAATCATGCCATTGTAACCCAACATTCAACATCGCCAGAAACGCTATCCCAACTGCACGTAGCGAATCTCCATCACCTCGAGTTCCTCGGCCCCTGCCGGGGTCTTGATGCTTACCACCGATCCGGCGCGCGCTTTGTTGAGTGCGCGCGCTACCGGGGAAATCCAGCTGACGCGGCCGCGCGCGGGGTCGACCTCATCCTGGCCGACGATGCTGACGGTGCGTTCGACGCCTTTGCTGTCGCGATAGGTGACCGTGGCGCCGAAGAACACCTGCTCGACGCCTGTTCTCGCCGGGTCGATGACTTCGGCGATTTCAAGGCGCTGGTTCAGGAAGCGGATGCGGCGGTCGATTTCGCGCAGCCGCCGTTTGCCGTAGATGTAATCGGCATTTTCCGAACGGTCGCCGTTCGATGCCGCCCACGCGATCACCTTGACGAGCGCGGGGCGTTCCTGGTCGAGCAGCTGCTGCAATTCGTGCTTGAGGCGCGCGTAGCCGGCCGGCGTGATGTAGTTCTTGGCGCCAGGCGGAAGCGCGGGCTCGCCGTCGGTGTCGTCGTCCCTCAACGCGCGATCGCGTTCGATGTCGGCCAGTTTGCGCATTTCATGCGGTTCCGCCAACCGTGAGCGCGTCGATCCTGAGGGTGGGCTGGCCGACGCCGACCGGCACGCTCTGGCCTTCCTTGCCGCAGGTGCCGACTCCGGTGTCGAGCGCCAGGTCATTGCCGATCATGGCCACGCGCTCCAGCACGTCGGGCCCGTTGCCGATCAGCGTCGCGCCTCTGACCGGATAAGTGACCTTGCCGTTTTCAATCATGTAGGCCTCGGACGCCGAGAACACGAACTTGCCGCTCGTAATGTCGACCTGGCCGCCGCCAAAATTGACCGCATACAACCCGTGTCTGACCGACGCGATGATCTCCTGCGGATCTTTATCGCCGTTCAGCATGTAGGTGTTGGTCATGCGCGGCATCGGCACGTGCGCGTACGATTCGCGCCTGCCGTTGCCGGTCACCGGCACGCCCATCAGCCGCGCGTTCAGGCTGTCCTGCATGTAGCTCTTCAGCACGCCGTTCTCGATCAGGATGTTGCTCTGCGTCGGGTTGCCTTCATCGTCGATGTTGAGCGAGCCGCGCCGTTCATGAATCGTGCCGTCGTCGACCACCGTCACCCCGGGCGCCGCGACGCGCTCGCCGATGCGGCCGCTGAAAGCCGAGCTGCCTTTGCGGTTGAAGTCGCCTTCGAGGCCGTGGCCGATCGCTTCGTGCAGCAGGATCCCCGGCCAGCCCGGGCCAAGGACGACCGTCATGGCGCCGGCCGGCGCCGGACGCGCGTCGAGGTTGGTGAGCGCCTGCGACACCGCTTTTTGCGCGTAATCCTCCAGGATGGCGTCGGTGAAATACGCATAATCGAACCGTCCGCCACCGCCGGAACTGCCCTGTTCGCGCCGCCCGTTCTGTTCGACGATCACCTGCAGGGACATCCGCGTGAGCGGCCGCACGTCGGCCGCCGTCACGCCGTCGCTGCGAGTCACCAGCACCACTTCGTATTCACCGCCGAGATGCGCGATCACTTGCGTCACGCGCGCATCGAGGCTGCGCGCGCGGCGTTCGATTTTCTCGAGCAGCGCGACCTTGGCGGCATCGTCGAGGCTCGCCAGCGGGTCCCGCGGGATATAAAGGTCGCGGCCGCTGCCGCGAGTCGCAACCTGCGTCGCGCCGGCCGCGCCCTGGCGTGCGATCGCACGGGTGGCCTCCGCTGCCGCGCTCAACGCCGTCAGGCTGATGTCGTCGGAATAGGCAAACGCGGTCTTTTCGCCGGCGACCGCGCGTACCCCGACGCCCTGGTCGATGTTGAAGCTGCCCGACTTGACGATGCCTTCCTCGAGGCTCCAGCCTTCGCTGCGGCTGTACTGGAAATACAGGTCGGCGTAATCGACCTGGTGGGTCAGGATCTGGCCGAACACCCGCTGCAATGCGCTGTCGTCGAGCGCGTAGGGGGCAAGCAGGATCTCGTTCGCAGTCGCGAGCGAAGTCGCCAGTTGCGGGTTGCGAGTCGCGAATTCCGGATCAGTGCGCATCAGCGTTTTGCCCGAATGGCTCGGGCCCTTTAGGTTAAATTTGTGACACGACTAACACCGGTGGATGGTCCGGTGGTTCAGCGCCGGCAGGCTTAATCGCAGCCGCTTCATGTAATCGGGATTGATCCCCGCCACTACCACCCCGGAGCCGCGCGGCAGACGGTCGAGCACGACGCCCCAGGGGTCGACGATCATGCTGTCGCCGTGCGTCTCGCGCCCGTTCACGTGATAGCCGCCCTGCGCCGGCGCGAGCACGTAGGCGAGGTTCTCGATCGCGCGCGCGCGAATCAGCGCTTCCCAGTGCGCCCTGCCGGTGGTTTCGGTGAAGGCCGACGGAATCAGTATGATGTCGACATCCTGCATCGCGCGATACAGCTCGGGAAAGCGCAGGTCGTAGCAAATCGACAGCCCGATGCGCCCGAACGGCGAGTCGATCACCTTCACCTCGCAGCCGGGTTCGATCGTGCGCTCCTCCGAATAATGCTCTTTGCCCATCTCGAAACCGAACAAGTGGATCTTGTCGTAGCGCTCGACCCGCTTGCCGTTGTCGTCATACACCAGGCAGCTGTTGCGCACCTTGTCCGGGTTTGCGGATACGAGCGGCACCGACCCGCCGACGAGCCAGATTCCATGCTCCCGGGCGGTCCCGGACAGGAACTGCTGAATCGGGCCGTGGCCTTCTTCCTCGCGCACCTTGACCTTGTCCTGGTCCTGCATGCCCATGATCGCGAAATACTCGGGAAGCGCGACCAGCTTCGCTCCGCGGGTGACTGCCATGCCGATCAGCCGGCCCGCCTCGTTCAGGTTGGCTGCCACATTCGGACCCGACGCCATCTGCACGCCAGCGATGCGCGCCGTCGCTGCCTGGTTTTCCTGGTCAGGGTGTGGCAGCGCGCGGCCGGATGAGGATTCGGGTTTCAGGCTCATTTCACGACTTCAATATTGAGTGACTGGCGCGCTTTCACATCATTGACGAGGCTGATGCGCGCACCGTCGATCGCCAGCGCCATCAGCCATGCCCGCAGTTCCTCCGCCTGCACCAGCGGCTCCTGGCCGTAGCCATGATGGATCACCAGCCGCGAGCCCGGTTGCGCGAGATGCAGGGCGAGCGCCTGCTTCACTGCCAGCTGCTCGTGCACGGCGCGCGCGGTGCGCGGCCGGTCCCACAACTCGGGCGTCACCGTGAAAATGTCGGCTGCCTGCGCGGACGCTGCGAACGCGCAAGCCAGCGCCAATGCTAACACGCGGTTCACGGGATTTTGTCCGTTCCTGCGGCGGGTTTCGGTTCGATTTTCGACACCTGCGGGTCGGCCCATGTTCCCGTGACGCCATATTCATAAGCCACCATCTGATCGAACGGATCCTTGAGCATTTTCTGCACCAGGAAACTCGCGATGCCCGCAACCGGCCCCCCCAGCAGCGCACCGGCGACCGAAAGGCTGTCGGAGAAGCTGGGAAACACCTTGACGCGAAGCTTCTGGGTCTCGGCGCTGAGATCGACGTCGCCGCTCATCTGGACGCGCACCGCGGGCCCCTGGATGCGGAAGTTCCCGGTAGTCGCCACGCCGCGAGTGACCCTCACCGTGCCGACGATTTCGTCGAACGCGAGCCCTTCGCTGAAAATATCGCGGAAGTCGAGCGTCAGACGCCGCGGCAGCGACTGCAGGCTGAGTACGCCCAGCAGCTTGCCGATGCCCGGCTCGAGCTTCGCAAACTGGCCTTTGTTCGCCTCTACGACAAAGTTGCCGGATAGCGACGGGTAATCGATCTCGCTCGGAATGCCGGCCCATGTCAACGGTCCCTCGAGCTTCGCTGTGCCGCGCTTGATGCCTTCAGGGTAGCCAAGACGGAGCAGCAACTTGCCGATATCGCTGGTTTCCAGCTTGACATTGACCTGGGTGCGCGGCTGTGTGAGCCAGCCCTGCCACAGCCCTTCGATATTCAACGTGGCATCGGGATTGGTGACACGCAGCCGCTCGAGTTTCCAGTCGAGGCCCTCGGGCAGCGCGGTGACTTCGAGACGGCCGAGGTTCGACTCGCGAACCTGAAACTTCTCGGCGATGATGTCGAGCGCGGGCAGTTCGGGGGGTGGCTCCTTGTGCGCAACCGGCGCGCTGCGGACCGGGGCGGCTGCCGGGATCGCCAGATTTCGCATGCGCGCGGTGACCTTGCCCCTGCCTTCCGGCCGCCAGGCCACTTCGCCGGTCAGCTCACGCCCCGCCAACGAAGCTTGCCAAACCCCGCCCTGCGCGCTGGCGGTGATGGCCAGATCGTTGAAGCGCCGGCCGAACGCGTCAACTGTGCCGAACTTGACGTCAAGCCCCGCAAGCGCAAGGCGGTTGCCGGTGACAGGAATCGACTTGAGCAACGCTGACCACTGATCGAAGTCGAGACTTTGCAGGCCGCCGGTCACCCATACGCCCTTCCTCTCGGGCACCGCCGCGGCGCCGCCAAGGCTGACGGTACCGCGCTCGATCACGTCGTTCCCGCCCTCGCGCCGGCGCTCCAGTTGTGCTGCCAACACATTATCCAGCGAAATGGCGATCCGGTCCTGCCGGGTGCCTGTCACGCGCCGCTCGAGTTTCAACGGCATGCTGTCGGCCGCGGCCTTGGCGAGCGGCGCCGGCAGCGTCGACGCAATGCCTTCCAGCGTGGAGTCGAAAACGATGTCGGCAAGCCGCTTGCGCAAGGTTATAACCGCGGTCCAGTCCGACGCGCCGCGCAGCGCGCCGGCCCACGGCGCAGCGCTCGAGCGAAGAATATTCTCTGCGTTCATGCGGCCGGACATGGCAAAGCGCACCGTGCCGTCGCGCTGGGTCGCGCCGGCGAGCGTCGCCGGCCCGCCGAGCACGGTCACGGCCGTGCCCGGCACGTAGACGTCCGTTTCGGTGAATTCGAGCCTGCCGTTGACCTGCTCGAGCGGGACCAGATCGCCTTCGCTTTGAATGCGGTTATTGACGAACTGGTATGCGCCGGCCACCCGGGTGTCTTTGGTATTGGCAAATGGAATCGTGAGCTTGAGAGCGAGCCTGCCGCGGCCATCGGCGCGAACGCTTTCGGTAATGCGGTCGGTCATCGCGAACAGCGGGCTGGACTCGATGAATTTCAGAAATTCGCTGGTCGGGCCTTCAGCCTCGCCGTTTACCGTCAGCACGCGATTCGCCGTGGCGAGATCCGGCAACTCGGCGCGCACCCGCGCGAGCTTCGCCCCCAGTATCGAGGCATCGCGCACGGATATGTCCATGCTCTTGCCGCGAAACGCGAGACTGCCCTCGATGTTTTCGATTTTCGGCCAGCCGTCGGCGTAATCGACCACGCCGTCGGTCACCTGAGCGGTGACCTGAAACAGCCCGCCCCTGCCATCCGCAAACGGGAAATCGGCGAGATTACCCTTGAGCCGGACTTTGACATCATTCGACACCCCGGCAATCAGCGAGGTCTGGAGCCACTGCCGGGCGCGCTCTCCCACCTGCAATGGAACGTAACGCGCAACGCTGCGCGCTTCGGCGCGCGTCACGTTACCCGTCAGGTCGATCACGCCGACACCATCTGGCGCCGTGTGATAAGTGCCGAACACGCTGCCGGCAAAATCGGGGTTTGAAAATGAAATGCTGTTGAGGTCCAGATCGTATTGCTCGCCGTTACGCTGCCAGCCCACCTGCGCGGTCAGCGCATCGAACGCAAGCTTGTCGCGGAACACGCGCGGCAGATCCACCGTGGCCTTCTGGGTGCTCAGGTGAAGCGTGCCGCCGCGCTCGGTGCCGTCAATATCGCCGCTGACGCCGGCGAAACCCGGTATGCGGCCCACCGTCTTCAGACCGAGGCCGGCGAACCGGCCTTTCACGCTGTACTGCGCAGGCCGCGGCCAGCTGCCGTTCCATTTGACCAATACGTCGTGGACGTTGCCGCGCGGCGCATAACGGTCGATCTCCTCGCGCAATTCGCGTTCGAAGGGCAGATGGTCTGCCAGCGCCATGAGCGGCTCGAGAGCAAGCACGTTGGCCCGCAATTCGCCGCTCGGCGGCCGGCCTTCGCTGCCGTCAGTGTAACGCAGCAGCAAATCCATCGGCTGCAGCGTATAGGCGCGTGTCGTCACGCCCAGTCGGGAGGTTGATATCTCGAACCCATCGCTGAATTGCTTCCAGCCGACGCGCCCCTGCAGCGCTTCGAGTTCAAGCTCAGGCAGATCCTTGCTCAGCCGCATCCTGGCGTTCGACAACCGCACGTCCGCGGTGATGTTCAGGAGCTGGCCGTTCCTCAGGCCCGCCCACGCGCGCACCGCGCCCGCGCCATTCGGAAACGACACCGGGAATTGCACCCACGTGCGCCACGCCGCGATGTCGGTATACTCAAGCTGTGCGAACAACTGGCCATTCCAGCGGGCGAGGTCGGTGATCGTCCTGCCCGTGAAATCGCCGCGCAGATCAAGTGGGGAGGCAATGTTTTCGGGTGGCGAGGCGCGCAGACCGAAACTGTGACGCCGGCCGTCGTTTCCGAGGCGCAGGCTGACGCGACGCAGCGCGAGTTCGGGTGCATCCCGCAGTTCGTCCCGCCACACGATTGCCGCATCGCGGATCACAATTTCTTCCTGGCGCAACAACCAGTCCGACAGCCCGCCGCTGTCGGTGCTGCCGGTTAACCCGATGCCGGCAACCCAAACCACGCCATCCTTGTCGCGCTTGATGTTGAGATCCGGTTGCTCGATCTCGACCAGGTCAAAGTACGGCTCCCAGAGAACCAGCGACCACCATGACAGGGTGCCGTCGACGCGCTCGAGCTTGAGCGCCGGCTGCCCGGCCCCGTCAAACACCGCCACATCGCCGAGCGTCAACTGGAGATTGAATCCGCTCCAGCGACCCTCGATCCAGCCGATCGCGATGCGCTGCCTGGCGGCCGAACTGATTTCGTGCGCAATGGCTTCGCGATAGTTCTCGATGTTCGGCAACAACCAGAAACGCGCCCCGCCCACGACCAACGCGGAAACGAACGCGCAGATGAGTACCGTCCAGGCCACCGCACGGTAGACCCAGAGCGAACTGAGGTGCAGCCATCTGAAAATAGAAAATGCCGGCACGATGTTCGCTAAATCAATAAAATGTCAGTTATTTCAGTCAATTGTAACCTGAAGGGTATGCCCCTACCTAACGCGCTGACCGCGGCGGACGAAGACACGCTGATCCGGCATGCGACCGGGCTGTCGCGCTTCGCACGCTGGCTGCTCGAGGCCGAGCCCGGCCTGTTGCCGGCAGCCAGCGTGCGCGCACCGTTCAGCGCCGATGAGATGCGCGAGCGGCTCGCTGCCACGGAAGCCGCGGACGAAACCTCGCTCAAGCACGCGCTGCGGGATCTGCGCAAGCGCGTGATGCTGCGGGTGATCACACGCGATCTCTGCGGCCTGGCGACGCTGGATGAAGTCGTCGCGACGGTCAGCGCACTCGCCGACATCGCGATCTCGACCGCGGTCGCGCATCTCGAGCGCCAGTTGGCGGTGGAATATGGGACGCCAATCGGGAAAGACAGCGGCCGGGCGCAAAAGTTGCATGTAGTCGGCATGGGAAAGCTCGGCGGAGCCGAGCTCAATGTGTCGTCCGACATCGATCTCGTGCTCGTTTATCCCGAAGACGGGGGAACGCGCGCGGCCCGTACGCTCAGCAATCATGAGTTTTTCATCCGCTTCGCGCGCCGGTTGATCGCGCTGCTCAGCGAAATGACCGCGGACGGCTACGTGTTCCGGGTCGACATGCGGCTGCGCCCGCTCGGGGACGACGGACCGCTCGCATGCAGCTTCGGCATGCTCGAGAACTATTTCGTCACGCAGGGGCGCGAATGGGAACGCTACGCGTGGAGCAAGGCGCGCGTGGTGTACGGGGACCGCGCGCAGGAACTCACCGAAATGGTGCGGCCGTTCGTGTTCCGCCGCCATCTCGATTACAGCGCATTCGAGTCACTGCGCGAACTGCACCGCGAAGTGCGGCGCGAGGTCGAGCGCCGCGAAATCCACGACAACATCAAGCTCGGCCCCGGCGGCATCCGCGAAATCGAATTCATCGTGCAGCTGTTCCAGCTGGTCCGCGGCGGGCGCGATGCGGCGTTGCGCGATCCGCGAACGCTTGCCGTGCTGCCGCTGCTGGCGGAACGCAATCTGCTGCCGCGTGCCGCGGTGCAGGAGCTGACGGATGCGTATACGTTCCTGCGCAATCTGGAGCACCGGCTGCAATACCTCGATGACAAGCAAACGCACGCGCTGCCGGAGAACACCGCGGATCAGGCGCTGATCGCAACCGCGATGGGTTGCGCCGATTATGCGGCGCTGCGCGCGCAACTTGACCAGCATCGCGGCAACGTCACGCGTCACTTCGACGGCATCTTCGCGGCGTCGAAGGATGACGCCCATCCGCTGGCGGGGCTCTGGCGCGCCGGTGAT
>Ga0102851_10000034_pt1 | contig 44655 bp, 68 predicted proteins | sample Mud3Dept3metaG_FD_79558 | JGI IMG/M metagenome (GOLD analysis project Ga0102851, IMG submission 79558) | Freshwater wetland microbial communities from Ohio, USA, analyzing the effect of biotic and abiotic controls - Mud 3 Core 4 Depth 3... | ecosystem: Environmental > Aquatic > Freshwater >... | reverse complement strand
TGTCGGCGCTGCGCCGGTCGAACTGGCCTAGGACGTAGGCTTCCCACTCGGCCGCGAGCGCATCGTAGGTGTAGGCCGGCGTGACGTGCCGCAGGCCCGCTTCAACCTCGGCGCGGTAGGCGTCCGTCTGGTCGCGGCAGCCGTCCAGCGCCGCCAGCACGGCCCCGATGCTCTGCGCCTGATACGCCAGGCTGGAGGCATCGCCCTTGACGAGCACGCTATGCGGCGCCGTCTCCGGCAGCGCGCCCTTAAACGAGCCGACAAACGGGGTGCCGCACGCCTGCGCTTCGACAGCCGCGATGCAGCCCGTCTCGGCGAAATCGACCACGCCCGGATACCACATCACCGCCGATTCGGCGATGGCGCGGTAGAGTGCCGGCTTGCCCAACTCGCCCAGGTAGACGATGCCGCCCACCGCCTCGGCCACCTTCGCCACTTCCACGTCGGCCGCCCGGCAGATCTCGCCCCACCCGCCCGCGTCATACATCGACGAGTAGCGGCACAGGTGCAACTCAGCGTCCGGGCGCTGCCCGCGCACCGCCGGCCACATCTGGAGCAGCGGGCCGGGGTCCACCCGCATCGCCTTCCCGTCGCGCACGACCCGCACCAGCGCCCGCTCCGGCCGGCTGATGTGGATCACGCGGTTCGGGCGCTTCACGACGCCCGTGGGCACGCAGGTCGGGTCATAGCCGTTCTTCGTGACCCAGCCGAGCGGCTTGACGCCCGGCACCAGTGCCTCCCACTCCGTCCGATGGAACTGCGACACGTAGGCGACCGTATCGGTCTGCCACAGCGCGCCCATCGTCGCGTCAGCCTGCGCCGGGAACAGTAGATCCTGGTTCCACAAGATGCGCCAGCGCGCCGGGATCTGCGTCCCGCCGACGCTGTAGGGCATCCGCAGTCCGACGAACACATCCCAGTCGGTGTGCAGCCACACCGGGTGCCCGTGGAAGTCCGTGCCGAGATGCCAGGCCACGCCCTGCCCGTCATCGCCCACCGCGTCCGGCTCGAGCTTCGGCGTGAAGGCGTGGACGGTATGCCCGCGCCGCGCCAACGCCCGCATCAGGCCGATGCAGGCCGACTCGGACCCGCCCAGCGAGGTCGTGCCGTCCAGCACGCCCCGGCTGATGGGGACCGAGTCGATCCAGAAGCCCCAGATCATGCGGCCTCCACCGGGAGCGGGTGCTTGCGGGGGCGCCCGCGGGGGCGCTTGGGCGGGGCCAGATCCAGTTGGCGAATCGGCTCCGCCTTCCAACGTTCCCACGTCAGTTTTTCCGCCCGCAGCGTCTCCAGTTCGTCCAGCATCGGCTGGATCTCATCGCGCAGTTGCCGCTGCCAGCGGTTGAAACAGTGGGCCTGCACCGCGCCCACGCCTTGCGTCCGCAGAATCTCCTCGAACAGTGGATGCATACGACTCCCCGAACCCGGCGGCCGGACGAGCAGGGGGGGGTTCCCGCTCGCCCGGCGCACCGTCTGACCTGACTACGGGCAGGTCATGCGCGCCATCGCGGAGGCGTGATGCACCTCCACGGTGTACTCGCCGATCACCATGCCCTTGATGTTGTCGCCGCTGACGCCCATCTCCTTGTAGACGAAGTTGCGGCCCTGCAGCGGCACGACCTTCACGCGCTCCCGCGGCACGAGCAGCAGTTCGTTCGCCGGCAGCGCCCGGCTCAGGAACACGGTCGCCAGCCCGAACGGCCCCTGGTACTCGCGCACGACCCGCTTGAACAGTTCCGTGCGGTTGGTGTCCGTCACCTTCGTGTCGTTCAGGTTGCTGATGGACTTGAACGCGGTGCGCCCGGCCACGATGCCCCAGTCGGAGGTCGTCGCCGCGCCCGCCTGGTAGACCTGCTCCCAGAGGTTGCCGAGATACAGGTGCGGGTTGGTGGCGAACGACGAGGTGCCGAGCGTGGAGTTGATCGCGGTGATCTCCGAGCGCAGCCCCTTCATCGTGCGCGTGGCCGTGGTCGTGCCGAGCGAGTTGGTCGCGTTCAGCACGCCGCGGATGACCTCGGACTCGAGCAGCCCGGGGATCTCGCGGAACACCTTGGCGCGGGCCTGGTCGTAGCTGTCCCCGCCGTAGGTGTTGATGGCGAGTTGCGTGCCCGTCGTGGCGATCTCGACCGAGAAGTAGCCCACCGTGTTGGCCTTCCGCGTGCCGAGCCGCGCCGAGTGGGCGCCGCTGTGCTCGTGCCCTTCCTCGGCCGCCGGCCACCGCACGAACAGCGAGCCGCCCGCGGCGAGCGACCCCTGCCCGGCGCCGTCGTACCCGCGGGTGACGACGATGGAGTTGGCGCCGAGAATCGACGTGACCTGCATCACCTCGGGCGCCGCCGACTCGTTCTCCAGAATGGTGCCGACCGTCAGCCCCTCGCCCAGCCCGTTGACGCGGAAGGCCGTGGCCGCCGTGTCGGAGTTGATCGCCGTGGAGTTGATGATGTAGCGCGGCCGGAGGAAGTCCTCCACGTACTCGTGCTTCGTGGAGAGCGCGTAGGTGTCTGGGTCGCCGAGCCAGTCGAGGAACGGCGCCTCGTAGGGGGCGAGGGTGCGGATGACCTCCGACAGATCCTCGCCCGCGGTGTTGGCGGTGAACAGTTTGTTGCTGGACAGACCTGAAAAGGCCATCGCTTACCTCACTCGGTTAGCCCGCCTGTTTGCGGCGGGACGCCTGGAACAGTTCATCGATCGCGGTGGGCGAGCGGTCGCCCTCGTTGATGCGCTTGCGCGCCTGGTCGAGCGAGACCGTGTCGCCACGGTTGTAACCCTGGAACGTCGCGCCGCCCCGGGCCGCGCCGCCCTGTCCGGCGGGTGGCTTGCGGTGGTGCGGATGCGTCTCCAGGTAGTCCTTGACATAGGCTTGAATGGGCATCGGCTTGCCGTGCAGCAGCCGCGGCTCGCCCTGCTCATCGAGCACGAACATCTCGAAGTCGTCATCGAAGCCGATCTGAGACCCGAGAATCACCTCAAGCTCGCTCAGGCTTTCCTCCCGAGCACCCGCCGCCACGGCGAGCGCCCGCAGGCTAGCCTTCGTCAACTCCTGAATCCGCTGCTCGCGGCGCTTGAGCGCCTCGGTGCGGTCCACGAGTTCGCGGGCGTGCGCTTCCTCGCGCTGCTTCATCGTGCGGTCAGCGTCCCGCATCGCTTCGGCCAGGCGCGTCTTCAGCGACGTGTTCTCCTCCTCCATCCGCCCGTATTTTTCCTTCTCGAGCGGGGCGAGGGCGTCCCGCTTGGCGAGTTCCGCCCGGACGTTGTCTTCGATTTGCTTCTTCGCGTCCTTCGCGGCCTGCTCGACGCCCTTGCCGTAGCCCTGCCCGTAGGCGCTCGTTTCCGTGCGCTTGAACAGGGCGGTCAGCGGTTCCGGCACGTCGCCGACGATTTCGCCCTTGTCGTCGAGGTCGAGTTCGAGTCTGCCCATGTCAATCCTCCCGATACTGGTGGTGCCCGATACTGTGTTGACCCGTTACAGCGCCCGAGGACGCGGCCAACTCACCGGCCGCGCCTCTAGCCCTTCGAGATACGCCGCGGAGTACTGAAGACGAGTTTGGCGACCTTCTTGCCGTACTGAAACTCGCTTGCCCCACGCAGCGCAGCACGCTCACTCGTGTATGTCTTGCTGAATAATCGTTGCCGCCCTTGATCGCTCCAGACGGAGCCGACAAACCGATCGCCCTCACGCTCGACGACAATGCGATGGCCTCCGGGCGCCTCCACGTTTTGCACAGCGCGTGAGAATCGTTGGGATTGAGACGACCGTTCGCCCTCACGCTCCTGCGCCATGATCGACTTATCCTCTCCTGACGCTTTCCCTTTCGACGCATAGGCTTCGCGCATCTTGCCCGCGATGCGCCGCATCCCCGTCGCCAAGTGCGCGAAAAACCACCGCCGCTGCGCGTCACTCGCAAAGGCCATCGTCGTCTCCTAGCCCAGCCCGGCGACGTGCTGCCCGAGCCGCCGGTCCATCTCCTGCGCCAACGCCGCTTCCTCGCGGGCGGTCAACTGAAAAAACGGGCGCTTGATGCGACTGCGCCCGGCGCCGAGTTCATCGTGATAGAGCGCCTTCGCCTCGGGCGCGACGGCCCGACTGCGTTGAATGAACGTCTGACTGGCCGCCGCCCGGCGCTTCGCCATCAGCGACTCCACCCCAACGTTACCGAGCGCGGCGTGACCGTGACCACGCGCAGGTTGTTCAACATCTCGCCCGAGACGGTCAGGTTGACATTCGACGCGCCGAGTTCCTGCGCCTTCTGTTCCGCATAGCGCGGGCTATACGGTGCCCACGACACGCCGTCCGGCGTCCGCCCGGCCCGCGTGCGGTCCACGATGGCGACCCGTGCCAACTCGCCCAGCGCCCGCATGTCCTCCACCGTCACCAACCGCGCCAGCACCTCGGTCAACGGCATCCCGCTCCGTCGCACGGTCACGCTCATGCGGCCCTCCGCAGCGTCAGCACGCGCCCGCGGGTGTCCTCGCCCGTGTCGGCCACCTCCGACAAGGCCGACCCCTGCGGGACGTGCAGCCAGACATGGCGGCAGTTGTACCCACCGCCGTGGAGAAACACGTCGGCCAGGTCTGGTGTGTCGTTGTCCATCGCCGATATGCTGCGGCGCGTGTAGACGCGGCCGACGTGTGCCTTGCAGAACTCGCGGATCTTCAGGTCGTCCGGGCCGGTGTAGAGGAACGCCTCGGTCGGCCCGCCCGGCGTGCTGATGGCCTCCAGCGTGCGCGTGTAGGTCGTGGCCGCCGTGTCATACAGCGTCCGCGCCTCGCGCTCGCTCCGGTCAATGGCGTCGGCGAGGTCCGCCACGATATCCCGCACGGAGCGGTCGGCGTACAACCCCTGCGTCAGCGACCGCCACAGCGCAATCGCCACCTCGTCGCCCTGGTAGTCCAGGCCGGTCGTGGCGAGCACCCGCAGCGCCCGCAACGTGTCCAGCCCGGGGTCGCCCGCCACGAACCGCACGACCTGCCGCCCGACCGTCGTGGCCGCCACCGTCCGCTCGAGCCGGGCGAAGGTGGCCTCGGTGCTCACGTCCACGAGGCGGTCATAGCCGGCGTCCCGCAGCGCCTCCCGCAGTTCCCGCCGCAGCACGAGCGAACGCGCCGCGAGCGCCGTGGCCGTCCGGCTGCCGGCCTTGATGGCCGGCACGCGGGCGAGCAGGTTGCGCTCGAGGTCGCGCAGCACGCGGCCGAGCTCCCGGGCGAACGCGGCGTTCAGCCGCTCCAGCACGGCGGCCCGCCGCACGGCGGCGGCCTCCAGCCGGAGCGCCTGCGCCCGTTGCGCCTCAGTCGGCATCTACCGGGGCCGTCCCCCGCCCGTGCGGGTCCGCTTCGGTCGCCGGATCGCTGGCTTCGGCATCGCCCTACTCCTTCGCCGCGTTCTTCGCGGCGATAACCTCGTTCTCCTGGGCCTCAGCGTCCTCGTCGCGTTGGTCGCTTTGGTCGCCGCGCCCGCCGAACTGCGCCACGGCCGCCGCCCGCATCTCCCGCCGCTCAATCTCCGGGTCGGGCTGCGCCTCGATGGCCGCCGTAATCGCCTGCTGTTCCTCGGGCGTGAGCGACGGCAGCACCTTCGGCACCAGCGCGCCCTTCAGCCGGTCAATGAACGGCTTGGGCATCTGCAGCGCCAGCGCCGCCTGCGCGGAGGCCAGCAACTCGGCCATCGGCTCCGGCGCGAACGTCGTCGGGTAATTGATGGTCACCTGCGCGTCGTCATACGCCCGCTCCCACCCGTCGCCATGCTCCGAGCGGAACCAGAACTCCGCGATGGTGTAGTCCACGCGCTCGCACTCGGAGGCGTAGGCCGCGCACCGGGCGTAGAACTCGTCGCGCTTGATGCGCTGCGCGTCCCCGCTTTCCACGTCCCGGCTGTCGCCCTCCCACGGCACGCCGGCCAGGCGGTAGATGGTCCGCAGCAGGTCGCGCCGTTCCTCCATGTAGACCGTGACCTGGGCGCTGTCGGGGCTGACGTAGCTGATGGGCAGGCCGGAGAACGCGGCGTTCTCGGTCCCGACCACCTCCCCGAGCATCGTGCGGGCCTGTTCCACGGTGATGGCGTCGGCCCCGGTCCCGAGCGGGATGTTGAGCAGGCTGAACGTCTGCAGGCGCAGCAGTTCGCGGATCTCGCTCGTCAGGTTGTAGACATCGCTGAACAGCTTCGGGTCGCCGAGGATGGACTGGCCGATCACGGGCGTGAGCACCCGGCGCTGGCCGTACAGAATCTCCACCGGCACGCGCCCGCCGAAGTCCCACGCGCCGCGGTCGATGACCACACCCGACTCGCGCAGTTCCCAGCCGTCAGCGCGCACCTCGCGCACCCGAGGCAGGGTCGTGAGCGTCTGGAAGTCAGGCCGCGGGGCCACCTCGAGCAACGCCACGGCGACCAACTGGCCCTGGTCGTCGGTCAGCCAGTCGATCATGTCGAGCGGGGTGTAGAGGCGCAGGAACGGCGCGTTCGCGTCGGCCGCGGTCGGCCCGTCGCTTTTCGGGCGGTCGAACAGCACGGCGACATGGCCGTAGGCGGCGGCCGCCCGCCACGCCTGCGCCATGCAGGCGTCCATCGACGTGCCCGCCCCGTCCACGTCATCCCACCAGACGGCCAGCGGGTGCGGGGTCTGCGCGCCCTCCGGCCCGACCTGCCGCCGGGGCGCCTCACGGAACATCACGCCCGTGTAGGCGTCCAGCAGCACCCGCGCCACGTTCTCGTAGCGGGCCAGCGTGCGGCGCGCCTTGAGCTTCTTGGTCGGGGTTTTCGGGGTGGTCGCCTTGTGATCCACCCACTCGCGGGGATGGGCGACCAGGGCGGTGCCATCGAGGAAGCCGCCGTTGCCTTCCACGACTTCGCCGAGCTTCGTCCAGGTGTCCCGATAGGTCTGGTAGAGCGGGTGGGTGGTCGTCGGGGCTGCGGTGGTGGCCATCAGCTACACACGACGCCGGCCAGACGTGCGGCTAGTGCGTCGTGTGCAGTGTAGACAGCGAACCCGGAAAAATCCGGCCGGGTTTTTCAAACGCTATCGTTTGTTACGGTTTCTCGGGCTGGATAATCTTGCCCATTTCCTCAGCGGGGATGCGGATGCGCCCGGCGGGGCCGACCCGGACGATGTGGATGAGGCCCGAGGTGACCCATTTTCGCACGGTGACGGGGTGGACCCGACACAGGGTCGCCGTCTCGCGCACCGTGTAGTAGACCACGCCGGGCGGGCTGGTCGCGTCCATCAGTCCAGCCCCACCCGCGCCATCCCGAACCCGACCAGGCCCGCGCTGCGCCACCGCCGCTCCACGAAATACCCCAGCGCGTCCGTCAGGTGCGTCAGTTCCGGGTTCGTGCGCTTGTCGAGTTGCCCCGTGTCGTCAAACGTCACCTGCTCGAGGTCCGCAATCAGCCCCACGCAGGTCGGATCGATGCGGGCGTGGTGCTGGCCGTCCAGCGTTTCCATGCGCCCGTTCACGGCCGCGATGCGGTCGCGCACATGCGGCGGGTGGCCCGGAATACACCACGACGCGCCCGGGAACACCTCACGCAGCACGGCATGGTCCGCTGGCCCTGTCGTCTTTGCCGCCCGCCCCGCCGGGTCGCCGTAAAGCTCCACGACGCCGCGCCAGCCAGCCTCCCGCAGCAGGTCGCGGGCGCGGGTCGCCATCGCCCGGGTGGCCTCCCCGCCCGCGTGCCGCACCTTCACCTCGCGCCACACGCGCAGGTCATCGCCGAGCTTCTGCGCGATCACCGCGCAGCACGGGTCCACGTTGAAGTCGCAGGAGACGGCCACGGGCGCCCCGGTATCGAGCTGCACGGCGCCGACGTGCGTCGTGCGGCTGAAGGCGTAGTAGACCCGGCCGGAGAGCGCCTCGAACGACGCCTCGAACTCCTGCCGATACGTGCGCGGGTCCATGATGGTTTTCGCCGCCTCGATTTCCTCCCGCGGGATGTACGGGTTGTCGATCGTGCGGAACTGCCAGGCGCGCCAATCGTCGTGCTGGCCGGAGGTGCCCATCAGGAACAGGTCGTAGAAGTGATTGAAGCTCTTGGGCGTGCCGATGAACTCGGCCCAGCCGCCCGAGTCCACGAGCGACGGCCGCAGCACCTCGGTCCACGTCTCGGCCCGCATATCGGCGTATTCGTCCAGCACCACGCCGGCGATGCCACGCCCGCGCAGCATATCGGGGTCATCGGCCCCCTTCAGGGCGAGTTGGCACCCCCAGATGGTGTCGATTTCCATCAGCGTTTCATTCGGCGGCTTCGCCCACCAGGTCGGGTGAATCACGGACTTGAGGTCATTCCAGAAGATGTCGCGGGCCATGCGGTAGGTCGGCGCGACATACCAGAACCGCCCGCGCTTGCCCGCCTGTGACGCGAGCCGGGCGCGGCCATACCAGGACTTGCCCCAGCGTCGGCCGGCGACCACCACCTTGAAGCGGCGCCGGGAGTGCCACGGGCGCGACTGCGTGACGTGCAGCCGGAGCAGAACTTCATCCGCGGTCGCGCTCGTCGCCGGCGGCATCGGTCAGGATGCGGAGGGGCGCGGCGCCCGTGGTCAGCTCGAGTGTTTCGCGGGGCTTGCCGTAGGCGTAGTGGTAAATCAGGTTCTCGACCTGGCCGGCGGTGCCGCGGGCCATGCGCTTCCGCAAGCTCTCGATGTAGGCGGGGTCTTCGAGCATGGCGCGGGCAAAGGCGCGAATGTCGCGGGTCGCCTTGTTGAGTGCGCCTTTGGGGCGACCGTGGGGATTGCCACTTGCGCCGGCCTTGAACTTCGGCATCGGCCTGATTCGTTCAGTAGTTTACAGCAATCGTCACCTGAAAGGCGCAATCCATGAGGCGCGGGAAGTGCGACACCAGCCGCATAGCATCGCTGGCGGGGATGACGAGGGTCAACGTGGCCTCGCCGTCAGCGTCCAGCGTGAGCGCCTTGCGGCCGGGTGGGACCAGCGCGGCCTCGAACACGATCGGGGGTGCGGCAGGGCGCTTGCTCATACAGCCCGCCCGAGGATACGGCACCAGCCGCAGACGAACGGCCAGATGGCCGCCGGGGCGCCGTAGCGCACGAACATCGCGCCGCAGCGCGAGCAGGCCACCGTGGTCGTCATACGTCGGGCGGGCGTTGCCAGCAGGACGCGCACAGGCGCCACGGCGTCATGCGGAACGCGGTGGTCTCCGGGTCATCGAACACGGTGCCGGCGGCCGTCTCGTGGCTGCCGTCCATGCAGCAGACCGCGAAGGTGCCGTCGGCGTTGACCTGGGCGGCGCGCTCGCGCAGCACCAGACACTCCCCGCGGCTCGCGGGGTCGGCGTAGCGGGTGGGCCACTGCACCTGCCCGGCCCAATCCTGCGCAGCGTCCACCGGGTCATGGCTGATGGCGCGCAGCAGGCCGAAGCGCCGGTAGAGCGCGGCAGCCGGGCCGGCGAGGTGCGCGAAATGGTTGGTCACGCAGACCTGTGGGCGGGCGGGCAGGACGGCGCGCACCAGCGCCTCGGTGCAGTTCTTGCCGTTCGTCGTGAACAGGATGCGGGCCTGGCCGCCAAGCAGTTCGCGGGCGTCCCGTAGCATGGCCGGGAACTGCGGGTGTAGGGTGGGTTCACCCACGCCGGAGAAGGACACCTCGCCCTGGCGGCCGTGGTCGCGGCAGTAGGCGAGCCAGACGAGCACGCGCTGCCACGTCTCCGGGGTCATGTCGAGCTTCGGGCGCGGCATGGTGGGCCAGAGGCAATACACGCACGAGAGGCTGCACCGGCTCGTCACCTCGATCACCTTGAGCGCACGGACGGGCGCGGGCTGCATCATCGGCGCGTCTTCCGGCTGCGTCCGGCCTTCGACATGGCGATCGCGATCGCTTGCTTCTGCGGCTTGCCCTCGTGAACCAGGCGCCGGATATTCGCCGACACCACCTTCGCCGACGACCCGCGCTTCAACGGCATAACGGCCCTCCCCTCACGTTCCCGCTCACGCTAGTTCCAGCGGCAGGCCGAGCGTGACCTGCGTGCGCTCGCCCGCCAGATCGAGATAAGCGCCATTGATGTCGCAGCCGACGCCGCGCCGCCCGTAGCGATAGGCCACGCGCATGACCGTCCCTGAGCCGCAGAACGGATCGAGCACGAGATCGCCGTGGCGTGAGCCGGCGAGGATGCACGGCTCCACGAGCGCCTCCGGCATGACGGCGAAGTGCGCCCCGGCATAAGGTTGCGTAGCGACGGTCCAGACGGAGCGGCGATTGCGGGTTCCGGTTGTGCCCATACAGTTATCGAAGCCGCGAGACTTGCGTTGAACAGCAGACTCGCCAGCACCGCCCTCTTTCGCTCGCGGCTGTTCTACTCCAGCCTCCTTTACCGCGTTAGCGTCCCAGTAATACCGCTCCCGCTTCGTCAGCAGGAACAGATACTCGTGCGCCTTTGTGCAGCGGTCGGTCACGCTCTCCGGCATCGGGTTCGGCTTCGCCCAGATGATGTCTTGCCGCAGATACCAGCCGTCGGCCTGCAGGGCCATTGCGACCATCCACGGCGTCGGTACCATGTCCTTGGCTTTCAACCTTCTGGTATAATTCAGCCATGACATACCAGAGAACGCCGGAGCATCGCCAGAAGATGAGCGAAGCCCAGAAAGGGCGGAAGCACGACTATCGCAGCGCGAGCACGCACCCCGATGTCGCCGCCAAGATTCAAGCGTGGTGGACGCCTGAGCGCCGCGAGGCCAAACGCCAGGAGATGCTGCGGCGGAATCCGTCAGCCCGCTATCACGGCCTGTCTGCCACCAAAGCGGCTCGCCTTGTAGCGGCTGTCGGCCGCTGCCAACGATGCGGTCACGATGGCTCAGAAAGTCGGCTAGGCATCCATCACAAAGACCGGAATAAGCGAAATCAGCGCCCGTCGAATCTTGAAGTCCTGTGCCATCAGTGCCATATGCAGGAACACGCGGACCACGGCGAGACAGGCTGGGACCGTTACCATCAGCGTAGGCGAGGGGATTTCCGAAGTAACTTGACCCCAGATTGAGCCAGCACGTCCCGTCCTCACGCAGCACGCGCCGCACCTCGCGGAAGACGGCGACGAGGGTGTCAACGTAGGCGTCCGGTGTGGACTCTAAGCCAATCTGCGCGTCGCTGCGGTGGGCACCGCAGCGACCACACACCCCGCCGATCCACCCCTCCTGCTGGTGCGAGTTCGTCGCCTGCCCCCCCCCGAGCGTTGACGTTGCGATAGCGCGGCGTGCCACATCTGCCGACACCTTCTTGTGGTCGCACGCCGGGTCGCCGCCCTCCCACGTAGCCGTGCCGTAATCGCGCAACCCCCAGTACGGCGGCGACGTGACGACACACTGCACGCTGCCGGACGCCAGCGGGAGCGACCGCGCATCAGCCAGCACGCGCATGACGGCCCTTCACAGCAGCTCGATCTCCGGGCGCGGCTGGTAGTCGCGCCAGCGCCACAGTTCCCGCGTGGCCCCCGCCGGCAACGGCGCGAGCGCCATCGCCTCGCGCTCGCCCTCGCTCACCCACGGCTTCTGCCCGCCCTTCACCTGGACCGCCCGGAGCGTCCCGCCCGGCACCCACGCGAGCAGGTCGAAGACGCCCAGCGAGCCGCCGGCGCGGATGACCGTGTGCCCGGTGGCCTCCAGCAGCCGCCGCGCCCGCGCCTCGAACCGATAGCCCTTGCGGCGCGAGTAGTTCCCGCTCATGGCTGCCGCGGCCGTCCGAACACCGCCCGGTCCGCGTCCGGCCGTTCGGCCCGCCGGCGGTCCCGCAGGTGCCGCGCCCGTTCGGCCTTGGTGCTATAGCGTCCCACGGCGCCCTCGCCGAAGTCCGCGAACACCCACCGGCCAGACGGACGGTCGGCCAGCAGATAGTGCCCACGCGCCCCGCACCACACGACGTCGTAGTTCGTCATGGGCTGGCCCTCGCCTCGGCGAGCCTGTGGCGCGTGTCGCATTCGTGCCGGGTGCCACACGGCGGGTCGTGCGCACACTGCCAGGGTTCGCGGACGGCTTTGGTGGCCGCGTGGAGGATGGCGTCCCGGTCGGCGGTCTTTCCGGTCTTTCGTCCCCTTGGGGGGGTAGGGGGGGTACTTGTACTTGGGAGATGGGAGTTGGGGGTTGATGTCAACGGCGCGTCACTGGCGCGCTGCTGGCTCGTCACTGGCGCGTCACCGTTACGCCGGGCGTTCTCCCGGTCGCGTCGGCGGCGCACGTAGGACGGGCAATGGTGCGCGTGGTCGTGGACCGTATAGCCGGCCGGCGTCTCGTCTAAGAAGCGGCAGGCCAAGAGGATGGCGACCAGGGCGCCGGGTTCGCCGCGCCAGTCGGCCACGTCTTCGACATCTTCGGCGGTGCCCACGAGGGCGTCCCCGGCGTCATTGGCGACGGCCCAGAGGAGCTCGAGGGTGCCGGCGGCGAGCGCCCGGGAGCCGAGGCGTCGGGCCAGGGTGCGGAACTTGCGATGCTGGAACAGCGACGGGCGGGCCATTGGCGATCAAATGTTCTAAGCCGAAACGTTCTCAAGTCGTCTTCGTAAAACCTCGTCATACTCACGTTCAGCATCTTCAATTGCTGTTTCGATTTCCAGGCGATGATCCTCTATCCAATCAATGAAATCCTGTTTGCTCTCGAACTCTTCCTCCCAGCCATTCCAGAAATACTTTTCTGCTGTTGCCCAGAACTGTGCTTCTGTATTGACCATCATCGTTCTCCAAGCACGATGTCGTCCTTCGATTTGGCTTTGAGATAGGCGAAAGCATCAGGCGCTTTCGTTAGCTGTTTCCACGGCGCACCCGGATACCCACGCCCGCGCTCGTAGAGGTTCGACTTCAGGTAGACAGACAAGCCTGATTCGATCGCCTGCTGATACAACGGCGCCCACCACCACACCGGCACGCGCCATTCCGGGGTCTGCGTGCTCTTGCTTGCTCCACCAATCACGAGCCAGTTGAATATCTCAAGGTTCTTGAAGTGCAACGGCTCGATCATCGGTTCAATCGATAGCCACTTAACCGGCGCGTCTACTTTGGCGAACGCATCTTCGGCTGCCTTCACCCGCGCTTGGCAATCGACGGTCGTGCCAATCCAGGCGTTCTTAGGAAACTTGAAGCCGACTAATCGAGAGGCGAACTTCGTGAGAAACAGGAAGTTCCACTGCGGATTCGCTTCAGCCTGCGCCAGTACCGCCTCGATCCATTCCTGTGGCACCCAGCGGCCGAACAGGTCAGCCATCGAGCAGGTGAAGACGTTGCGGAAGCTGATGTCGTGCTCGGCCTGCTTGGGGGAGGGCGTGTTCTTCGGCGCAGTCAGGCGTTTGTACCAGAAGGCCGGCTCGAATTGCATCGGGTAGAACCGGGTGGCGATGTCGCGGGCGTAGCAGTAGGGACAGTTGTGCCGGCATCCGGTGACGGGATTCCATGACCACTGCGCCCACTCGATGTTCTGTGTGCTCCGTTCCTCGTTCCCTTCCTGGGCGTTGAACTTGTGATTACCATTGAAGGTGAGCGCCGCCGCACGTTCGTCGTCCTGCCACGTTCCCCATTCATCTAGCGTGCAGAACTCCTTATCGCGGGCAGCAACGTAGCGCGTGACGTGCTCCTCGACTAACTTGGCAGTCACGCGGTCTACGCCACCGGCCAGAACTTGCTGCCACACGACGAGTCGTTCATCGTCGGTTTGTAACCGCTCTAAGAGCGGGCGGATGTGCGACTCGCGGGCCGGCAAAATGGAACCAATTGGTTCCATTTTCAGGGCTAGTTCTGCGGCTCGGATAAGGCGCCCGGAATGTTGTGGCGCCCATTCCCAACGGCTTTCAGAATAATCTTCGAACGTCTCAAACGAGTAGCGCCCGTTGATCCGTGATGGCCGCGGCACCCGGTACAGCCGCTTGTCTCGAATCGCTTTCAGGTCCAGGCCGATCTCGTAGTAGGCGTTACGCTGCGCCCGTTCGATGCGGTCCTCGCGCTCCACCAACTCGGTCAAGCCGTCTATCGGTCCTTCGATCTCAAGCAACTCGCTCATGAAGCCTTCCCTTCGATGTCGCAGTGGCAGCCGTGGCAGACGGCCATCAGGTTCGCCGGCACGTCGAACGTGCCCCATTTCGGATAGCGCAGGTGATGCACCTCAGTCGCCGGGTTCATCAGGCAACGTTGGCACTTGCCCTGGGCGCGCTTCATCACGGCCGCTCGGATGGCGCGGAACTTCGGGTGTCTGAGATATTCCGCATAGGATTGATACGCTACAGGTCGAACAGACGCGGGTTGTGCGTCTCGCGCCGTTCCCGCCTGGTCTGGTCGAGTTCCTCGAGAATCCGCAGTCCAGCCTCGCTCCTGGCCCTCACCCATCCTGCCTTGCGCCATTCGGGAAACCCTACCCAGTTTGTGAGCAGGATGAACGTCCACTGATGCTTGCCTTCAGGCTTGCGGACAATCATCTCGCTCTTGTTGATGCCAGCCAGTGACTCGAGTAGCCCTTCTCCGTTATGTGCGGTCCTGATGCGCTTGATAGTCGCTGCTGAGACGTAACAGAGCAGGTCAATCCTCGGCCATTGGTTAGCGAACGTCTTGAGAATCTCGACTGGGATGTTCTCTCGGTTCGGATTCGGATCAGAAAACACGAGGCCGTGACTATGGCTTGGAATCTTGAGCTTAGGCGCGTTTTCGTTCGATTCCTGATGCGCGATGAGCTTCGCGTAAGAACAGGAGTTCTCCGTCAAGCGGTCATAGGTGTCCGCGTCCTGCTCGAAACAATGCAGCGCGGCGCAATACGGCTCGTCGTGGAAGGCATGAACTGCCAGAAGCGGAGAGCCGATCGCGCCGTAATCGTACAAACCGGGACCGGCGTGGAGGTCAACGTAGACGAACGTCTGTAAACGGCGGTTGCGAACCATCGACCGCAGGATGGGCACGTAGAGCTTGAAAATCCCGCCAAGATCTCGATGCTTCGATGGCGTCTCGGGTCCGAACTGGGCCGCACCGCAACTCGCCATGTCTGTCTACTGGACGTCCTTCTCGCCGCGCAGGTGCTCGTCGCCTGTGACGGCGGTGCCGGCGAGCTTGGGCACCTTCACCGTCCGGCCCGTTGACGACGGGACGGTGATCATCTTGGGCGTGCGGTCCGCCTTCGCGGCCCGCGGCGCGGGCGCCGTGCGGGCGGCCACGATGGTGCGCGCCACCGCCAGCGCCGCCTGCGCTTCGGCCAGCGGCAGCGTCGTGAACGCGAACGTGATGGTTTCGATAGCGCTCTTGCGTCTGGACATACGTCCCCCCTCCTGGCGGTCGTGCCTCGTGCTGTCGGATTGGGTCATCTCCCTCCCCCTATCAAGAGGAAGCCCGGGTGGTTGCAGCCGGCGCCACCCGGCCCGCCGTGATAGCGCCGGCCGGGAGGTCGGCGTGCTGCACGTCCTTATACCGCATCTGCGGCATCCCGCGCAAGCGGCGTACGCGGCGGCTGCGGCGTCCTCACCGGCGCCACCGGAGCGCCCGGGCGAGGGCGGCGGCCCAGGCGCGCATCCGTGCCGCCCCACGGGTCGGCGGGTCGTTCAGGCTCCCCAGCAAGAGCGCCCGCCAGACATCGACCTGCGTCATCGCGTCCGCCGGGAACCACAGGTGCGGCACCCCGGCGCGTTCCCGGTCGGTCATCGCGTCACCCACCACGCCACGAGCGCGAGCGCGCCCATGCACACCGCCCCCGTGGCAAAGCCGCGCACCCACGCGATCGCGCCGTAGGCGCGCCACTGGTTCAGGTCGTACTCGAGCGCGCCGATGCGCTGCATGAGTTCGCGCCGGTCGGCCAGCGCGGTCTTCGCGCCGTCCAGCGCCTCGGCCCACTCGGCAATCGCCTCGGGCATGACCTCGAAGTACTCCCAGCGCCCGCGTTGGCCCATGCTGGTCACGCCTACCGCCGTTGGCTGAGGCGCGTCACCTGCCACGCCGCCCAGGTCATCACGACCGCCGCCCCCACGCCCACGCCCGCCAGAAAGTCCCACATCACGCCACCTCGTCGGTTGCCGTTGCCGCGTGCCGTGCCAACTCGCCCAGCAGCACCACGATCGCGTAGGCGCCTTGCGCGGGCACGACGGCGTTGCCGTAACAGCGCAGCGCATCCACGCGCGAGAGGCCCGCGCACCAGTCCGGGTCAAACCCCATCAGCCAGGCGCAAAAACGAGGATTCAAGCGACGACGGACGACCGCCCCGGCATGCTCAACTCCTGACCACATCGCTGCCGTGTAGGCCAGCGGCTCGCCCATGCCGTTGCCGTTGATGTGCTTGGCGAGGTTCTGTGCCCGCCGCAACTCGAACGTGGCCGCGTCCTCGCCGTCATTCATCACGTTGGCGTCCGGGGTGGGCCACAGCCGGCGCGAGGTCGGGCCAGCGGGCGAGGACGGCGGCCCAGCCGGCGTGGTCGGCGGGACCGGGCGGCCAAACAGGGAGACCTGGTCGGCCAGCCGGGGCGTCGTGTCGCCGTCCGTCCGCGTGCGCCACGACTGGGCGCTCTCGCCTTTCCAGTCCGCGGTCTGCCACGATGAACAGCCGTTCCCGTCGGTGCGGCGCGCCGACTTCCGCCGCTGTAAATAGACCTGCCGCAACCGTGTAGCCCAGACTTCGTAGGTCGTGCCCGACCTGCTCGAACCCCAACTGCAGATGGCCGGCGACGTTCTCCAGCACCACCCATCGAGGCTCAATTGCTCGAACGTGTCCGAGGATGACGGGCCAGAGATGCCGGGGATCGTCGGCCCCACGTCGGGCGCCGGCGACGGAAAAGGGCTGGCAGGGGTAGCCCGCAGCGACGCAATCCACGACTCCACGCCAGCGTCTAGCGTCGAAGGTGCGTGCGTCAGACCAGACAGGGGCCGGGTCAAGGGCGCCGCCTGCCATATGCGCCGCCAGAACCGCGGCTGCCGCCACGTCGATCTCCACATAGCAGACGACGCGAGCGCCTGGCAGTGCGCCTCTGAGGGCGAGGTCGAGTCCGCCGATGCCGGCGGCGATGGAGAGCACGCGGATGGGACGTGCAGCCACATTCACGCCACCCAGAACCGCTGCTGCCCCACGGGCGGCACGTAGCGGTATTCGCTGATTTTGTATTGCCGGCCGTTGTCCCGCACGTAGCGCACGCGGTTCTCGATCGTGATGTTGAACTGCTTGCGCGCATCGGACAGACGCGTGCGCCACGCGCACCCGCCCGCGACCTGGGCGATCTCACGCCAGTTCACCCAGCGCCCGGGTTGCTGCATCAGCAACTCCGCGGCGGCCCGCGTCAACGTCTGGTCGTGTCGCATCAGCGCAACCGCAGCGGCACGTCCACGATGCCGAAGGCGCGCAGGAGGTAGAGCACCAACAGCAGCACGACGACGACGCGGATCACCGTCTTGATGGGCGGCGACAGCGGGACATACGACTCGATGAGGTACAGGCAGAGGCCGATGATCACCAGCACGACGAGGAGTTCAATCATGGGAGTCTCCCTTCGGTGAGTGCCGCCTTGAGCGCACAGGCGTCGTCATGGTCGTCGGGCGCGCCGTCCAGGTAGAGCGCGTGGCAGGACGGGCAGTGGGACTTGGGCGCATACGGCCGCCCGCCCCACTCCACCTGGCGCAGCAGGGCGCGGGCCTCGTCGCGCTGGCTGGCAAGATACTGGACCGCTCCGACGTAATCATCGGACGGCACGAAGGTAGCAACAGCGGCTTGCAGATCCGCGAGCAACGCCCGCGCCTCGTCACGCTCGCGGGTCAGGCGAACGATCTCGGCCAGCATTCGCCCATGTGCAACGCTCTCACTCGTGTCGCTCATCGCAGCACCCACAGCAGCAGACAGCCGCAGGCCATCCCGGTCATCTGCGCGCTCGTGAGGACGGCCACCAACTCGACCACGTCAAACGTCCGCATGGTGCCTCCACCAGTACTTGCGGCGCGGCTCCGGCGGGTCCGGCGGCATCGCCGCTTCCAGACGCTCCTCGTCAAAGGCGTAGCCGGTGTCGTAGACCACCTCGGTCAGGTCATGGATGGGCGTCACGCGCACGCGGGCGTTCGGGGTGTGGCGCCGCACGTCGTATTCATGCTGCGCGGCGCCCTCGATGTCCCAGGCCACGCCGGCGACCTGGGCGGCCTCGTCGGACCACGGCTCGTACTGGCTGGCGCACCAGCGCACGAGCAGCGACGGCGGGAGGTGTGACCCGTGCAGCATGGTCAGAACCTCTCCCGAGCGATGCGCGCACGATTCAATTGACAATGGCAAGGCGGACAAACCCAAGTCACAACAAAGGGTTCGGTGTAATCCTCGTGATGCCCGTGGATGTAACGATGCTCGTTACCGCAGAGTTGGCACGCCGTCGGCCGGTGAATACGACCACTAAGGACGGCCCTTTGAAGTTTCTGACGCGCAGAATTGCGTTCGGGCCAGAGTTTTCGTTCACGAGATCCCACTCGCTGAGACAACTGCCGACGATGTGGTTTGCTGGTGCGCTGCGCGTCGTATTCTCGGTAATAGCGAAGGCGTCGAACGCGGTTCTGAACGACGTCTGCCTTCGTGCAGTCTTTGCACTTTCCCAAGTGACCATCTGCCATCCGCGGATGGCGATAGAACGCTTGAATTGGCTTCTCGACGCCGCACTTGAAACAACGCTTGGTTGTCATAGCTAAAACGGAATTCGGCCGTCGTCGTCGGCCGTCACCGCCTCCACGGCGTCTTCCACGAGTTGCACGTCCTCGATGTCCCACCAGCCGGCCTTCTGCGCGGGCACGGCGAAGACGATGGCGCGCAGGCCCACGTTCAGCGCGTCATCGAGCCGCGCCCCGCGCCCGTGGTCGAACGTCACGAAGCGGTCGTCGGAGACGCTGAGCTTGGCGACCCAGCGGGTGTAGTCCTTGCCGCTTTTCTGCGACTTGCCGCTGGTGCGCTGGCAGTCGATGACGGCGGCTTCAAACCGCTGGACGGTGGCTGCGGGGGTGACGCGAGGCACCTCGGGTGCCGGCGCGGCTTTCTTCGCGGGCGGTGGCGCCGCAGGCGCGGGGGCGGGCTTCGCGTCCTGAGCCGCGCTCGCGTCGTCGTCGTCTTCGGCGGCCACGCCGAGCAGCGCCGTCAGCGCATAGCGCCGGGCGTAGGTCAACGCGCTGCCGAACTCCTGCGGCTTTTCGTAGTGGCGCAAGGGGTGAACGCTCTCCACCCACTGTCCGCTGCTGTGCGTCAGGCGCGTCAGGAGCACGAGGGCTTCGGCGTGGTCGATGGCCTGAATGATGGCGAGGCCGTGCTTGCTGAGGGTCGGCCGCACCACCTCCAAGATCGCGGGCAACTCCGCGTAGGCATACGGCCCGCGATTCGGGATGGTGATGGTGCGGTTCTTGGGGATCGGCTTGAACTCGCCCTGCGCCTTGGCGAGCGCGGTGGCGAGTTCGTTGACCTGCTCAGAAGTTCGCATCGTCGGCCCCCTTCAGGCGGCGGCTGTAGCCCCACGCCTGCAGTTCCGCGATGGCCTCGGCGTAGTGCAGCAGGCAGAGCGAGGTGCCCGCCCAGGCCGACTCGTAGCAGCCGGAGATGCGGCAGGTGTGGTAGCGCGGCAGGTCGCGTTCGGCACGCTGCACCATGCTCCGGGCCATGTCGAAGGGCGCGTGTGGTAGACTCACGGGGTACTCTCCTTTTCGTGGCCCGCGTTCCCTTGCCCCGGGAGCGCGGGCCGTTTTTGCGTTTACACGTTGGCGAAGTCGCACTCAGGCGAGTGCGGCTCACCGATGGGCACGCGGCAGATCAAGCACGTCCCATTCGGTCCCACCCACTCCATCCGGCGAACGAGGGCGCGCAGGCGGGCGACCTCCGTCGTCAGGTCACCGGCCTTGGCCGTCCACTGGGCGATCTCGGCTTGGGCTTCCTCGTGCCGCTCCGCGTGCTGGGCGCTCGCGCTGAGCGCCTGAGGCGTTCGCTTCGGGGTGGTGCTGCTGCTCATCGCGGTTCCCTTTCGGAGATTGCTGGGGCGGGTCTGCGTCCCGCAGAGTCCCTTTGACGATTCGTTGCTGTCGAACGCCTACCAGCCGCCCGGCTGGTTTCTGTGATCCCTGCGAGTCCCCGCCCCAACCTTGGTCAGGAGGCCCGCCGCTGCGCGAGCTTCCGATCCCGGTAGCGAATCCATCGGCTGAGCGCCGCCTTGCGGGCGCTGTCGCTGCGTTGCTTGGGCGTCAGCGCCGCCCGGCGGGCCAGCCCGCCGAGGCGCCCGAGCGCCACCGCCGCGTCTCTCGTCGTCACCATGATACGCAGACTCTAGCGTAGCGCCGCGAAGGTGTCAAGCCTCCGATTCGGGCACCGTGACGCGCACCGTGCGACCGTTGCGCGTCACCGGGTAGGTCCGTGCTCGCGCTGAAATCAGCACCGCGTTCGCCTCGTCGCGCCGAGACTCCGCGAGGGTATACGGGTAGTCGTTCAAGAGATCCTGCCGCCCGGTCGCCCGCGTGACGAGTCGGTCGCAGGCGTCGGCGTTCGCCTCGTCCGCGTCGGTGTAGAACGTCCACCGCTCGCGGGCGACCACCGGCGAGCCGCCGGCCCCGACGATGATGTTGGCGAGTTGGACCGGGTCATCAGCTTTCCAGCAGATGTCCGCGAGCGTGCTGTCCGCGGTCGCGTCCGTCACCACCCAGAACGTGTTGATCGTCATTGTCTGTTCCCTTCCAGGGTGATCAATTCGTCGTAGAGGTTGAACCCGCCATGCTGGTCCGGGTTGGCATCGATGCCCTGGGCCTCGCTGGCCGGCACTGATTCGAAGCTCCAGACCGTCGCCGATTCCGGCGTGGCTTCATTCAGCCACTCGATGTAGGTCTGGGCCTCGGCCTTGGTGCCAAAGCCGAACTGCGAATCGGTGTTGAACTTGGTGAACCGCCACCAGCGATCTGCCTTGGTCATTTGTCCCCCCTCTCCCTTCGTCTACTCTATTATACGCAGCGCCAAGCATAAAGTTCAAGAGGCAGGTTTTACACGGGTCGGCGGTGGCGGGAACGGCAGGACGGGCGCCCTGGACGGCCAGACGAGGCGCACCCGGAGGCCCGGGCCGGCCCGGTCGCCCCGCACCACCCGCCCCGCCCGATCTACGGGGCGGTCAGGATACCCCCTAAAAGGCGTCAGGATGCCCTGTGGCGCGTCCTTGCCCGCCCCGCCACCTTGCGGCCCTCGGAACGGTCGTCGCGCCACGGGGCGCCTACAGGTCGCGCACCTTGAGCGGCCCCGACCGCGGGATCGTCTGGCTGTCGCTGGTCGTGATGGTGCAGCGGCAGAGGTAGTCTTCCCCGGGCGTCCCCCCGCTGACCAGGATCGTCGTCGTCTGGCCGATGATGGCCGAGGACACCTCCGACAGCCCGGGCGGCAGCACCCACGCGGCGGTCGAAATCGTGACCCCGGCGGCGAGTTTCCCCGACCAGTCCATCGTCGCCAGCAGGGTTTCCGCGGGATCTTTCAGCACCGTGGCGAGGCTCACGTCTCTACCCTCCAGACGGGCGTGGGGTCAATCGTCCAGGTTTTGCCGCCCGGCACCAGCCAGGTCGGGGTGCCCGGGACCGACCAGGTATCTTCCGGTTCGGCGACGTGGGTGATGGGCGGGACGACCACGGCCACCGGCAGCCCGCCCGCCAGCACCACCACCCCAGCGCCCGGCCACGCGACGTAGGTGCGCCCGAAGGTCGAGATGGTGCCGGCGAACTGCAGGGCGCCGCTGGGGACGCCGATGCCATAGCCGACGGTGGGCGCCGCACCCGTGACCCGCAGCAGGCCACCGGATGGGGCAATCGCGCCCTCCCCGACCAGCGTGGGCTGCCCGCCGGCGAACACCAGCGCGCCCGAGGCCGGCAGGGCCACGTAGGTGCGCCCGAGGGTCGGGCTGGCGCCGGCCACCCGCACCAGGCCCACGCCCGGCTCGCGGAGCCGGTTGACGATGCGGAGCGGCGCGGCGCCGGTGATCCGGGTCAGGCCGGCGTCCGGGGTCGCGTAGTGGGCGACCCGCACAGTCGGGGCAGCACCGACGAAAGTTAGGCTGCCGGTTTCCGGCTCGAGCGCGCCTTCGCCGAGGACGGTCGGGCTGGCGCCAAGCACCCGCACTAGGCCCGCGCCGGGCAGCGCGAGGTAGGTGCGCTGGAGCGTCGGGGCCGCCCCGGCAAACACCACCGCGCCCGCGTCAGGCGCCCGGGCGTAGGCGTGGAGCGCGGTCGGCTGGCCGCCGACGAACACCAACGCCCCGGCATCGGGCGCGATGACGGCTTCGCCGCCGAGTAACGGCTGCCCGCCGGCAAAGACCAGCGCGCCGGACCCCGGGCGGGCGAAGCGGTCATGCTGCGCCGTCGGGGCTGCCCCGGTGAACACCAGCGCCCCGACGTCCGGCGCCTTGATGAGCGAAGCCGTGAGGCTGGGTTCAGCGCCGGCGAAGACGAGCGCCCCGGCGCCCGGGCCGACATACCGGGCATGGAGCGCGGTGGGTGCGGCCCCGATGAACTGCAGCAGGCCGGCGGCCGGCGTGAGGCCCGCTTCGCCCGTGAGCGTGGGCTGTCCGCCGATGAACTGCAGCGCCCCGGATGCGGGTGCCCGGATACTGGCGTGCAGCGCCGTCGGAGTGGCGCCCGCGATCTGAACCGCCCCCGCATCCGGCAACGCCAGATAGGAGCGCCCGAGGGTCGGGCTGGCGCCCGCGAAGACGAGCGCGCCGGCGCCCGGGAGCTTCGTGACCGCCCCGGTGCCGGCCGGCACGTCCAGCCGCACCCACGACACCTCCACCTGGGCGCCGTCGGCGATGAACGCCACCCGCAGCGCGGACCAATCCACGATGGCCGCGACTTCAGGCGCCGTCAGGTCGTAGGCGTAGTCGGCGAAGCTCGTCGTGTGGCTGACGACACGGGTCGCCCGTACGTCCGTGCCTTCACGCAGTTCGACCGTAAAGGACGCCTCGCTGCCGATGTCGAGCGTGGGCGCCGCGCCCACGAACTGCACAGCGCCAGCATCCGGGGCGCGCAGATGGGCGTGCAGGGCGTCCACGGCCCCGCCCGTGACCCGCACGAGGCCGGCGTCCGGCGCCCGGTAGTAGTCGTGCTGCGCGGTGGGTGAAGCTCCGACGATCTGGACCGTGCCCGCGCCCGGCGTGAGCAACTTGCCCACGTCCAAGGTCGGCGCCCCGCCAATGACCTGCAGCGCGCCCAGGCCAAGTTGCACGCCCAGGGCGAGCGCCGGCGCCGCGCCCACCGCCCGCACCAGGCCGACCAGCGGATCACGGGTGACCGGGGTGACGCCCGGCTTGAGGGCGATGGTGGAGACGACGTGCGTGCCCGCCGCGCTGGCCGTGGCCGCCAGCGTGCTCGAGGTCGCGCCCGCGGCGAGGCCGGCACTGTGGTAGTAGGCGCTGGCCCCGCCATCCGCCCCGGTGTTGTCGTTAGCGAAGGCGACCTCGGTCCAGGTGCCGCCGCTGGGCGTCGTGGACGTGAAGTCGCCGCCCGTGCTGTTGTCGCCGTAACTGGCAAACGTCAGCAGGGCGCGGGCATCGCCCCCGGCCGACGCGGTGACGTTGCTGAACGCGCACGAGCCGCCCGCCGTAACCGTGACGGTCGTGATGGCCTGCGCGTCAATCGGATCGCCGGTGGCGACCGCCCCGCGCACGCCGATGATGCAGCCCTGCGCCCGGTCGCCCAGGGTGCGCGAGAACGTGACGCTGGTGCCCGTGCCGTCGTAGCGCCACCACCACACCTGCCCGGAGGCCACGCCGGCGGTCGCATCCGTGTCGCCGGTGAGGCTCTCGTGGACCTTCGTCCAGGTCGCCTGCGTGAACCCGACGTTGCTGCGAATGGCGAGGAAGGCAACGAAGATGTCGCCGGTCTGCCGGTCGGTCGGATAGCTGCAGGTCACGTCCCCCGACGAGACGACCGACGAGAGCGCGCCGACCTGGAAGGTGTATGCCATCGTCCTACGCGAAGCCCGTTGGCGCGATGATGATCCGCGCCCCGGTGTCCGCCGTCACCGCCACCTCGTCAGCCCCGATGTCCCACGACACCGTGCGCGCCACCCCGTCGATGTCATCGCTGAACAGGCCGCTGCCGGGGTCGGTCATGCCGTAGCCCCGGGCGCCCGTGTCGCTCGCCGTGAGGTGGAAGTTTCCCCCGGCCGCCGACACGAACGAGAACACCTGGCTCACGCGGTCCCCGACGCTCCCGCCCGTGACCGTGTAGTTCAGCGTGCTCAGGTCGGTCGCGTTGTACCCGGTGCCCGCCGCATACGCGCCGGCCCCGTTCGACGCGTTCGTGTTGTTCGCCAGCAGGCAGTTGACGACCGTGACCGACCCGGTCGTCGGCGCCTCCATGCCGTTGGTGAACCCGTAAATGGTGTTGTTATACGAGTAGGTCGCGGATTGGTTGTATTGCCGAATCCCCACGCTCGCGCCGCCGCTGCCGTAGACGATGGTGTTCCAGATGTAGACCGTGGCGGTGGCGTCGGCGATGTTGATGCCGCGCACGTTGGTTCCGCCCGTCCGCACGCATTGAATCAGGTTGTTCGACAGCCGGAAGCTCGAGACGCCCACCGAGGCGATGCTGATGCCGTTGCGTCCGTCGCCCGTCGTCGTGGTGGTCTTGATCTGCAGGCCCGTGACGCGCACCCAGTCGTCATTGATGGTCAAGGCGCTGGCATCCGTCACGCTCAGCCGGTAGACGCTGTCGCTCCAGACACCGGCGTGCCGGCCGCTCGTCTCCGTGCGGATCTCCAGGTAGTTCGTCTGCGTCGTGGTGAACCCGTTCACGACGCAGGCCGTGGTGTCGGCCGTGTGCGCCGCGTCGGCGCTCCCGCAGATGCAAGTAATCGGCTCGCTGAGTGTCCCCGCCCGCGCCGTGACGAACGCCTGCAGCGATTGATACGCACAGGTCGCGCCCGTCAGGCCGGCGGTCGTGCCGTCGCCGCCGGGGTCCGCGTCGGGGTCCACGTAGTAGGTCGCCATCGCCGTCCTTAGAGTGCGTAGCCGCCGGTGACTTCGCCGCCCGGCTCCACCACGTAGAGGTAGCAGCCGGTGAACGAACTGAACGTGCCGGCATTGATCACGACCGTGATGCTCGTGCTCGACCAGCTCGTCGGGATTTGCGGCTCCCGATGCGTGCAGGCCGCCCAGGTGGAGGCGTTGCCGATCTCCACCCGCGCCCGCGTGAAGTCGATATACACGTCATCGATCCAGCAATCCCACGGACAGTTGACCGGCTCGAGCGCCGCGTTCTCCTGCGCGATGTAGTTGTTGATGAGGAAGAAGTCAAACACGTAGCCGCTGGACGTGCGCGCCAACACCGAGGCATCGCCCGAGGAGGGCGGCTGCCGGATGGCGTTATCCACGAACCACTGCGCGCACCCGTTCGCCACGTTCGGCGTCCCGAGGTCCACCAGATACTCGAACCGCTGCCAGGTGTCCTGCGTGTAGTAGTAGGCGTTCGTCCACGACTCCCACGACTCGTCGAGGTCCAGGTGCCCGCCGGTCGCGCTGTGGTACTGGTCGTGCCGCAGTTGCGGGGCCACTGGGCTTTCCGGCGTGCCCGCCCGGAACCCGACGAGCTTATGGTTGCGGCTGGGGTCGCCGGTCGTGCCGTCGTGCTGGCGGTAGTAGTAGCTCAGATACCAGGTCTGCTGCTCCGGAAAGCCGGTGAGGCCGAAGTACTGCCCGTAGACGCTGCCGCCCGCTTCCCGGTAGAACTGCTGCTTGAGCGCCTTGGTGCAGAACGACCCGCCGCGCACCTGGTCGGTGTTGATCTTCGCCGGCTGTTTCGTGGAGAGCGACCCCGTGGCGATGTTGTACCAGCCGCCGGTGGCTGGGTCCGCGCCAACGGCATAGCTCTCGAAATTGTCCCACTTGTAGGGCGCGGCCGGCGACTTCGTGCCGAAACCCGCGCCCGCGATGGTGACGACCTCGCCATGCTCCACGGTGCCCGAGACGCTGGAGATGACGAACCCCGGCGGCTCGGCCGGCACCTCCCCGCTGCGGAGGATGATGGACCCACGCGCCATGCCTGCACCTCACGCGGGCCGGAGCGATATTGATGCCCCGGCCCGTCGTTACTGTTACGCCGCTCTAGTACAGTTCCAGCAAGCCCGTCGCGGCCATCTGAATGGTCAACGTGTTGCCCACCGCGAGCGAGAACTGCGTGCCGGTGAGCGTGCTGTAGCACAGCACGTGGCGGTTCGCGGAGGCCGCCGCCGACACGTAGACGACCGCGCCCTTGATGGACGTGATGGCCGAGAGCGTCGCCGTCCACACCACGTTGCTCGCGTCGAACTTCATCGTGGTGTCGTTCGCGGCGTCCGCGCCGGTCCACGCCTCGGCCGAGAGCGACTTGCCGAGCGGGGTGTAGCCCGTCTGCGATGCCACCTCGGTGAACGAGTGGTAGGCCGACACCAGTTCGGGGGTCGCGCCCAGGGTCTTGACCAGGCCGATCCGCATCGGCGCCGTGATGGTCATCGTCCCGTTGAGCAGCTTCTTCTTCGCCTTGTTCGTGACTTTCCATGCACCCGCAGCCATCACACACCTCCCGTCGTTTCGCGAATCTCCGCGTCGGCGAGATCTGCATGGACCTTGAGGGCGTGCGCGATGAGTCCGTCACCGTGGAACGCCATCAGGGCCATGTCACCATTGACTCGCAGGATCCTCAGGATGTCCTGCAACTGCGCCAGATGCCACCCCGAACACCGGAAGGTCCGGGCCAGACCTGGGTGGCCGGTCGGCGCGACCGTGACCCGATACTGTTTATCGCCAGCGTTCTCAGGTTGCGGGAACGCATGATGTTCGTCATGTAGCCAGCAGCTATCGACCCCGAACAGGTCGAAGCGTAGGTAGCCGAGGATGCGGAGCACGTAGAGTGCCCGCGTGATGATCGTCGTGCCGCCGCCCACCGGCTGCCACTGCCCGAGGAAGTAGCGATCGAGGAATTGGCCGGCGGCTTCGGTCTTGTTGACCGGATGCCACATCCACACATTCGGGCGCCCCGCCACGCGGTCCCAGAGGTCGGGATGGCAGGTGGAGGCGATGAGGTAGTGACAGCGCGGGATGGGCGGGTCCACGAACCGGGCGTTGCTGGCCCGCGCATCCATCACGAAGTGCGCCGAGGGCAGCAGGTTGTGCGCGAGCGCCCAGGCGTACGAGCCGTTGACGGTGACCAACTTCGCGCCCTCGCGCAGCAGCTCGATGAGTTCGGGCAGCGTGTCGGTCAAGGACGGCCCGGAGCCGACCAGGCACACGCGGTCGCCCTTGGTGGGCTGCCCGCGCACTTGGACGTGCCCGCGCCGGACGGCCGACCTGACCTGGGCCGCCAGCACGTCCTCGTCGGTGTTGACCTTGCCCGAGAGTTCGATGCCCTCGATCACCTTGAGGATGTCGAGCTTCGTCTCCGGCGCCGAGGCCGTCGTCAGGGTGTCACTCATCGCCGCACCAGGAACGTCGCATCCGAAATCAGATCTCGCGCATCGACCACCGTGCCCAACTCCGCGCAGGTGTCTTTCCACCATTGATAGCCCTGCACCGTCTGGTGCAGGGTCTTGCCGAGCCACACGCCCGCCTTGTCCGGCACGAGCGACACCGAGATAAACAGCCCGCGGTCGGCCACGCGCAACATCTGCTCGATCGCCAGCCCGACGAACTGCGTGGGCAGGTGCTCGAGCACGTCGCAGCAGTAGACGTAATCGACCAGGCCGCGACGAATGGCCGGGCGCAGCGGTTTCCAGAGACACGCTTGCGCGAACGGGAACGCCTTGGCCTCGGGCCGCAGCCCCTCGTCGGTCAGGTCGCACAGGATCGGCTCGAACCCAGCCTCCGCGAGCGCGATGGCCGAGACGCCCGACCCGCAGCCGGCATCGAGCACCGTGCCGCGGCTGGGCTGCTCGCGGTCGCTCGCCTCGGCACCGATGGCATCGAGGAACAGCGGCAGATACTTTACCCCGGGCGAAGCCTCGGTCGCCCCGTAGCGGTCCCACAGGGCGTCCCAGACCTCGGCATAGGTGGCGCGTTCGGCAGCGGTGACGACAGTCTCAGGCAGCACGGCGACTCCGCAAGCGTAGGGTGGTCGTGCCCGCGGTGGGCGTGGACAACCCGGTGAACGACAGGATACAGGTATCGTTGGACGGCGAGGCCGACGAATAGATGTAGTCCGTATCGGACGGCGTGACCTCGTTGATCATGTCGAACAGGTCGGCCGCGGGGGTGGACGGGAGCCAGCCGCCATCGTCCACGTCGGTCGCGGCATAGGCGAACTGGAGCGTCTGCACGATCTCCAGCGTGGGTTCGACGCTGGCGAACTGGAGCAGGCCGGCGGTCGGATTGACGAACCGCTCGTGCAGCAGGGTCGGCGCGGCGCCGGCCACGACCAGGGCGCCGGCGTCCGGCCCGAGCAGGACCGTGATGGCCGCGGCTGGTTCGGCCCCGGCGAAGACCAGCGTGCCGGCATCGGGCAGCGCCAGATACGTGCGGAAGAGCGATGGCGCGGCGCCCGTGACCTGGACCGCGCCGGCCCCCGGCAGCGCCACATACGTGCGCTGGAGGGTGGGCGCGGCGCCGGTGACTTGCACGAGGCCGGCATCGGGATACCGCAGACTCGCGGCCACCCGAAGTGGGGTCGCCCCCACCACCTGGAGCGCCCCGGCATCGGGATACCGCAGGCTGGCCGCGATGCGGAGCGGGGTGCCGCCTGCGACCACCACCGCGCCGGACCCGGGCGAACGAGTCACCGCCCCAGAGGGCGCCGGGGTCAACGCGATAAAGACGGAGGCCCAGGCCGTTGATCCGACCGTGACCGTCTTGTTGCCGCTCGCGCCGGCCGAGGCTTGCAGGCCATCGTACATGGCCGTGCCGCCCACATCGACCCGTTCGCGGTTCGTGAGCGGTGAGGTCGCCGTGGAGGCGGTGAACGCGATGTCATTGAAGGTGGCGCAGCATCCCACCAGCATCGCGCCCGCGCTCGTGGTCGTGATGCTGTCCCACTGCACCGTGGTATTCGCGGCGCCGCCGTCCTTGCCGAGTTCTGCTTCGACGGGGTCGCCGCTGGTGATGCAGTTGTAATACGCGCAGATGCCGCCGCCCGCGTAGCCCCCGCCTGACTGCCCCCACGAATAGTCGGTGGCGGTCGTGTCTGCCGTGACCGCCCGCTTGTAGTACACCGAACAGGTGAGCACGCCGCCGTTTTCGGCCGTGTCCACCAATGCCCAGCCGGTCGGGACGGACGTGATGGCGGTTTCCGAGTTGATCGAGGCGATGAGAATGTCATCGACCGCCACGCCCGCTGGCTTCGGGATGGTGATGGTCGTGCGGCTCGCGTAGGCGAGCGACCCGGCAGCGCGGAAGGTGATGTCAGCCATCTACGCAGGCCACCGCATCGCCACACTCAGGTTGTCGAAGCGACCGCTGGGACTGATAACGAGATCCAGCCGTTGCGCCGCGCCGGTCGGGATACTCTGCTCCGTCGTCGCGTTCGCCGGGAACGTCTGTTCGTAGGTCCGATTGCGGGCGAGGTCCGTGGCGCTGCCCCAGGCCGGCAGGTCGCTGCCGTTGATGCAGCGGAACGCGGTGACGAACAGCGTGCCGTCGTTATAGTCGTACTGATAGACGACCTGCTCGTTATTGAACGCGCCGATCCGGTGCGTCACCGTCGCCATCTACGCCACCTTCAGCCAGTCCGCCAGGCCCATGTCCACCCACACCTTCTCCATCGTGCCCGGCTTGAACGCCCCGCTGTGCCCGACCTTCGGAATGTTGTAATTCCAATCCGCCATCGGGTGCGCCCTGGCGACGCCGAACTGCCCGTCGAACCACTCGCCGAACCACTGCACCTTGTCGGACCAGTCGCTATAGACGTGCGCCCACTTGCGGATGCGGGGCCGCGCCGCCCGGGCGAGGGCCGCCATGTCCTTCCGCACCGGGGACGCCACGCTGACGAGGCGGTTGACCTGCAGCCCGCGATAGGCGCAGGCGTAGAGCACGACCTGCAAGCCGTGCGAGTGGGCGACGAGGTTGCGGTCGTGCTCCGGCGTCTCGTGCGGCCCGAACGTGTTCGGGTTGGCGAGGTAGTAGGTCAGGGCCGCCCCGCCTGCCTGCCAGTCGATGTGCGAGTGCCGCCAGAACGCCGCGCCGTTCACGTTCGTGCTCCACAGGAACGGCTCGGACGGGCAGAGATGCCCGATGCCTCGGTCGGCCATGAACTGACACCAGGGCGACGACGGATGCCACCAGTGCGTCCGCGCATCGCACTCGTCGCCCTTCCACGACCAGGTGCCGGGAATCGGGAGCATCAGGGCATCCATCAGTAATCTCCGTAACTCATCGCCATCCACCACGCCTCCGGCGTCACTTCCTCACTGACCCGCCGCCGCACGGCTGATCGCCTGAAATCGGGCTTCCACGCGCAGCATGGCGACCTCCAGCGCCGCCACCCGCTCCTCCAGATTGCTCGGCGGGTCCGGCGGGTTGGGCGGGTCCGGCGGGGGCGCCTGCCCCACAGGCGGCGCCCAGTTCGCCACGCTGCCGGGGTTCGGCCCCTGCCACGCGGGCTGCGCCAAACCAGGGCCGGTGTTGCGGTCGCCCGCATCGCGCAGGCAGTCCACATACACGGCGCTGTCGTGATACAGGATGATGTCCACCGAGTAGCGCGCCCCGGCGACCTCGCCATAGTTGCCGGAGGTTTTGAACATCACGCCCGCATCGGACTCCCCCGCCGCGATGCAGCGCCGCGCCACCTCGTGACAGAGCAGCGCGCACTGGTCGGCCGAGAGGCGCGCATCGGCGAAGCTCGCCCGCACGGCTTGCACGATGGCGACATGGTTGATCGTCGGGTTGTAGGCCATCGCGTTACTCCGTCAGTTCGAGGTGCGGCTTATCCGCGAGCCGCTTCCACGATCCACCCCAGACGAGGCCGACCGCCGCCGCGCACGCCCCGAAGCACTCCCACGGCCCGTCCCAACTCAAGCCCCAGTTATTCGGCGTCCCGCCAGACACCACAAACGCGCAATCGACGGCCAAGCCGCTCTGGTGCCGGCTCCGGCGGGCAATCCCGTCCAGGTAGGTCACCACCGGCCCCGGCTGGCTCCGACCCTTCGCCCAGAGCGCCTGCTGCTGCTCTGTTGTCCGCAGGCCCGAGTAGGCCGCCATCGGGTGCCCCAGCGCCGCCATCGCCCGCAGCACGCGGTCCACCTTCTCGGCGACGGCGGGTTCGACCTGGGCCAGCACGCTCGCGCTCCGCTCGTCGGGGGTCATGGGGTTTCCAACTCCTCGCGCAGACCATACAGACCGCGTAGGTGCCGTCGTCTTCGACCAGCCGTTGCTCGCCGCAAAACGGGCATGGCTCGCTCACCCCTCGCGGTCCTTCTCAACGATGAGCGCCGTGATGGGGTGTTCCCGCGCCCACGTTTCGGCCTCGCGCTTCAGTGTCACCGCCCGCTGCATGGCTTCGCGGGCTTGCGCCTCGAGCGCCTGCGCTTCGACTTCGGCCGCGTTGGCGTCGGCGTTGATGGCGATGACGCGCTTGCGGGCTTCATCCAGGGCCAGAAGGATGAGGCGCCTTGCGAGCCAGCGCACGAGCGCCGAGCCGCTGAGGTAGAACCAGATCGAGGCCCACATCTAGCGCCTCCCTTCATCGACGCTGCCGGGTTCTGGCAACGGCGACGTGTCCGTGCCCGTGGCCCGGGCGATCACGAGGTCGAAGTTCGCGTCGGCCCGCGCCAGCGCCGCCTCGAGCTCCGCGGCGTCGGCGTCGTTGTTCCGGTTCCGCAGCAGTTGGATCACCGCGAGCACCACCGGGGCGCCGGCCTTGAGTAGCAGTTGCAGCGTGACCGGGTCCATGTCGCCCTACTTCACGAAGCGCAGCACCAGACGCGTCAGCGCCGTGAGCAGCGCGACGACCGCACTTTCGACCGATTGGCTGACGTGCAACGTCACTTCCGACCGCAGCACGCCGTCCTTGCCTTCCATGCCGTCCCGTATTAGCCCCATGTCAGCCCTTCCCCGCCATCGCCATCAGCAGCGCCGAGACGCGCACCGCCTCCAGCGCCACCCGCATCGGCGTTCGCACCCCGTCCGGCAACCCCGTCAACTCCCCGCCCATCAGCATCGTGACCTGCGTCAGCACGCTATCCAGCGCGGCCGGCTCCTGGTTCGACCGCAGCGCCGCCGTCAACTGCCGCCCCACCCGCGCCAGCGACAGGAACGCCGCCTGCCAGCGGAGGTACTGCTCCTGCGGAATCTGCCGTTGGGCATACGCTTCCATCACGACCAACTGCGCCTGCACAAGCGCGCTGGAGAACGTCTCGGTCGCCGCGGCGGCCCGGTAGCGCGCCCCGGCCGAGGCGCACCCCGTCAGGCTGACCGCCAGCACGCCCACGCCCGCCGCCTGCAGCAGCCGCATCAGTCCTCCGAGTCGTTCTCATCGCCGGCGTACCGATGCAGGAACGCGGGACGATCCGCATGGCCGGCCACGATGCAGTTCATGGCAATCCGGTCCACCTTGTGTTCGATGTTCTTCACCATTGGCACGAGGTGGTGCAGGGATTCGTCGTGGCGGGTCACGCGGCTATCCAGGCGCAGGAGCCACACGATCACTCCCACGATGGACCCGGCCGCCACGACCACCGCCTCCATCGTCCAACTCACGGCCCTCTCACTCCGCGTTCTCATCGTCATCGTCGGCCCGACGATGGAGCGCCGGCGCGGCGCCGTAGGATTTCGGCCGCAGGTGTTGCTGCGCCACGCAGTTCAGCACGAGCTTGTCGAGCTTGTCAGTCAACCGATCCATCTTCACGATCAACTCCCGAAAGCTCTCCTTGCTATCGTCCAGGTGCCGCGATAAAGCGTCTCCAAGCAAGTTCACGCGGCCCTCCAGTCTCACCGCCCAGACGACGCCACCGACGAACGTGGCGACCACGCCGACGATGAGCAGCGCGAAGTCATACTGGGCACTCACTGCCATTTTCCGGTCATCGCATAGATGGCCGCGCCCTGCAGCCACCACCACGGTCCCGGCAGGTATTCCGCGGAGAGCAGGCGCACCGGCACGCCGAACGGAATCTCCCCGCGCTCGTTCGCCACCACCGCCGCCCGCGCCGGCGCCGCCCAATGCGCCGGCACCGACTGCCCGAGCACCGTCCACGGCTGCCACGTCACCCCGTCGCCCACGGTGTAGCCGTTCGCGTTGTCGATGACGCCCAGCACGAGGTAGCGGCCATCGGGGAACCGCTGCACGCGCACGCCCGGCCCCGGCGGCGGCACCGGCAGCGCCCAGTCGGCGACCGTCCAGACGTGCAGCCCGGCCCAGGAGTCCGCGACGTGGTAGCTGGTCGTGCCGTCCCAGTCGTAGTAGGTGAGCCGGATGCGCCCGTCCGGCAGCACCATCGCGGACGGGTGCCCGGCGCCATACCAGTCCGAGGTCGGCTCGCTGACGATGATCGGCTGCGCTGGGCCGGCGAACCCGCGGCCATCCCACCGCCACCAGCGCACCTGGTTATGCGAGACGGCCACGCAGATGGACGGGTGTCCGTCGGTCGCCAGCGGCTCGCACTCGTAATAGAGCAGCCATGCCTTCGTGACGCGGGTGCCGCTGAGGCGCCGCACCCACGCCACGAGCGCCGGATACTGCGAGGCCACGACCGCGGGCGCGCACGCATGGCGGGAGTCCGCCGCGGCCGGGTTCGCCGAGCGCACCAGCACGGGCACGCCGTTGCGGTAGATGGCATCGCCGCCGTGCGCCGGCGAGCAGGTGAAGATGGCCGCGTCGATGCCGGCCGGATGGTAGTCATACCCTGGCGTGTCGAGCACGGGCGTGCTCACCGCGATCCACACGACCAGGGCGAGCGTCATCCGCCGGCCTCGGACTTCTCCGGCACGTCGCCGCGGGCGACCACGAACGGGAGCGGCGGCTTGCTGGCGGTGGCCTGCGCCTGCTCGAGGGCGCGGGCGAGTTGCACGATGCGGGCCTGCTGCTCGCCGATGAGGGCGAAGAGGTCCGAGACGGAGAGCGGCGGCAGAGTCGGGGTCGGGTCAGGCATGGTTAGGGCGCGCTCGTGCTATGTGTCCAGGTCGTGTCCGACCCGTCCAGATCCAGCGAAATATAGGTCATCGTGCCCGAGTTGTTGTACGCGAAGACCAACTTGTCGGCCTTGGTGTAGATGGCGACGGCGGCATCGGCCGTGAGGTCGGACGTGCCGGGATTGGTCGTGAGTTCCGGCAGGACGAAATGCCCGCCGGGCCGGAACTCGCCGCGCTTCGTGTTCGTGGTGTGGAACTCGATCGCGCCCGCATCTTCCGTGATGAGTTGCAGCGACCCGACCCCGCGGTGATAGATGGCGCTGGCCGAATCCTCGCCACCATTCCCGCGGATGATTCGCAGACCGTAGTTGATGTAGGTCGTATCGCCAATGAAATCTATGTAGGCGTAACCATTGCCGATCCGCGACTTTCCGAGTTGGAGAATAGCGGATTCCGTATTGGCGTTCGCCATCACGGACACCGCATCCGTTGCCCCACCAACCATCAAGAGGTCGTGGCTGACGTCCCCGTTCGGGCTGAGACGGATCACCGCAGAGTCAGCGGTGTTGGAACAACTCAGACAGATACCGTTGACTCCAGCGGTCGTAATGGATAGTCCATCCGAGAAATGCACCCCTGTGCCAGCGAACGTCGTGCTGTGCATCCGCACCTGGCCCCGCGAGGCGCTGCTGTCGTTCCCCAGATACAGCGCGCCCCCGTTCGCCGTCCCCGCCGTCGGGTTCCGCACCACCACCGCGTTGAACCCCGTCCCGCTCGCCGAGAACGTGTGCGTCCCGAACGCCTCCGCCGTGAACACGCCCCCAATCGTCAGCGCCCCCGTGAACAGCGCGTCGATCCGGTCCAGGAACGTCTGCACCCACGCATTGTTGAGCAGGGTGCCGTCGCCCACCGGCGCCGAGGGCGTCCCCGTGTCGTTCACGAGCGTCACGCCGGTGCGGGTGATTGTGCTGGCCGCCATTTACGCACCTCGCCTCAACAGGTCCGACAACTCGCGCCGATACGGCCCGGCCGAGACGCGCTTGTACCACTCCACGTTCGTGCCATCGACGCGCCGGCGCGCCAGCGTCATGTGCTGGCAGACGAACGTGCCCTGCACCGCCACGGGCGACGTGATGGACGCGCAGATGTATTGCCCGAGCCGCGCCCAGCGGTCGGTCGTGGTGTAGCCGATGGTCTGCGTCGGATACTCGAACATCGTCACGTCGGCCTCGGCGCGGTCCTGCGCTTCCTGCGCGGAGAGGTGCCCGTCTTCGATGACGTGCTGGACAAACCCACTTAGACCGCCGCCGAGCGTGGCCGCCCACGCCGTCTCGGCCGCACTCGGCGCACCGGAGCTTTCCTGCTGCCCGACCGCGGCCAGCACGGTTCCCACGGGGATGTCATCGGCCGGGGGCGTGATGATGACGGTGCCCGGGCCGCTCCCCACGCTCCGGTCGTTCGCAAAAGCGAGGTCGCCGCCCGCGACCGTGTGCTTCTGGTAGTCGGCCCGCAGGCGCCCGTTCGCCACGGTGTACCAGCCCACCTCATCGACCGCGCACGAGACGCTACTGCCCGCCTGCCCGCCACCCGTGACGGCGGTCGTGGCCGCGCCGCCGCCGATGACCTCCGTGCGCGTCCGCAGTTGGCTCGCGTCCGTCATCAGCGTCAACTGCTTGAGGTCGCTGTCGTTCTCCCAGGTCGGCGCGTTGCCGTCGTTGTCCGCGCCCGGCGTGAAGATGTCCACCGTGCGCGCCCGTGGGTTGATGCGCCAGTAGCCGCCGCACATCTTCGCCAGCCGCGTCAACGCCCGCGACACCAACTCGCCCCGGCAGATGAACTCATCCACGTCCCCGAGGCTCGCCGGCACGGACCCGATGGCGAACCCGCCATCCGTGAAGCGGTCCAGCAGGTCGGCCACGATCGTGTTGATGCCGCACGAGCGCCACACGGCCCAGACGCGCTTGTAGCGGTCCATGAGCCACGTATCGTCCGCTGCCTCCACGTCATAGACAGCACTGGCCGCGACGCTGATGCGCGCCATCGTCACGCGCAGCACCCGCCCCCGGAACAGGTACTCATCGGGCGTGCAGGTCAGCAGTTCCACCGCCTGACCGACCGTGGGCGCCGCGCCATTCACGACCCGGAAGGTCGCCGTGGACGTGCTCTCAAGTTGCGCCTCGATCTGGAACGTCTCAGCCGGGATGTCCGTGGAACGGTCGGTGCCGCCCAGCGTGAAGGCCGCGACGGGTTCGGCCCAGCCGGCGTAGGTCACGCCCGCCCGAGCGATATTGGCCCGCGCCTCCAGCGGGTTGCCGCCCACGCCGCTCGCGCCGCCCGTGGAGGTCGGTTGCCCGCCGACGAACCGGAGCGCGCCCACCAGCACCGGCAGCACCACCGGGCCGGGGATGGCGACGGTGGGCACGACACCCACCACGCGCACTAGGCCGCACTCGGGCAGGCGCAGGACCGCCCCCGCGCCCGCCGTGGCAACGGTGGGCACCCCGCCGGCGAAGATGAGCGTGTCAAGGCCCGGCAGGACGATGATCAACACGTCCTGCTCGGAGCCGACAAACAGCAGCGTGCCGCTCGCGGGCGCCCGCACGACGCCGCCCGCGCTCACGACTTCGCGGATGGGCGTCCCGCCAGCCAGCACTAACGTGCCGGTCTCCGGTCCTTGGCGGCTCTGCGCGAAGTAGCCGCCGACGAGTTGGAGGGTGCCGGTAGGAATCTGCAGCGTGACCACTTACGTTCTCGCCAGCAACGTCGTGCGCTGGAGCACGGCATCGCTGATGAGCCGGGCCAACTGCGCCTGGCTGGTCGCATCGCCGAGCAGGGCACCGCGGGCATCGACCTGCACGGTCACGCCACCGGCGGTGGCCCGGCGCCACTGCGTCTCGGTCAGGACGGCCTCGCGGCCGTGGAGGATGGCGTAGGTGCCCGCGCCGAAGTCCCGCAGGCCGCCGCTGCCGTGCTGGTAACTGGGGCCGCCGCCCTTCCCGTCTTCGTTGCCATCCCCGCCGCCACCGTGCCCGGGCGTATGGATGCTGTCGATGGCGTCGTTCGCGCCCTTCGCGCCCTTCTTCGCCTCAGCCGGCAACTCCACACCCAACTGTTTCAAGAACACGTCGAAGCGGCTGATGAGTTTATTCAGCGCGTCGATCATCTGTTTCTGGGCATCGCGGAACTTATCGCCGACCAACCCCGCCTCAACGGCCTGGTCAAGCAACGCCTGCGTGCCGGCATCGACCGCGTAGCCGAAGTCCTGCTGCAGTTCCCAGATGGTCTGGAGCGGCTTGCGGATGAGGATAAGCGCTTCACGCCCGCCCTTGCCCTGCTCCATCAGCTTCGCGTAGGTGTCGCTGATGCTCTGCACGAGGCCGCCGAACATCTCCTCGGTGAGCAGGCCGGCGTTGTGCAACCCGGCGAGGCCGATGCCGAGGTCATTGATGGCGGCGATGAGCGGCCCGGCGAACTCGTCTTTCGCCAGCGTGGCGAGGCTGAGCAGTTCCGCGAACGCGGCGCCGCCGTCGGTGCCGAGTCCCTGGAGCTTGACCTGGAGGGCGTCGATGGCCGGCTGCAGCGCCTCGAGCGCCTGCTGCGCGGTCGCGCCCATGTCCTGCATCTGCGCGAACAGGCCCGCCAGCGCGCCCCCGAACGCGCCCGCCGTCGCCGCCGTGACGACGCCCCCGCCCGCGAGGAACCCAGTCAAGCCCTTCGCCGCCGTGTCCATGGATTGCGTGATGAACTCGCCGAACGCCTGCTGCACCTCCGGCTTGCTGAGGTCGGCCTTGATGCGCGTGAGCAGACTCTTGCTCATCAGCCCGCCGGACTGCGCGAGCGTGGCGAGTTCGGTGGTCAACGCCTGCACGCGCTCCTGCGTGGCCTTGAACGCCGCCTCGAGCTTTTGGATCTCGGCTTCCAGCGTCTTCGTCTTCTTCGTACTCAGGAGCTTGTCGATGCTGACGCCGGCATACTCGGCCATCTTGCGGACCTCGGCGAGGCCGCCGGCCTGCTCCAGCCATTCGTTCCGCGCCTTCTTCGTCTTGCTCGCCTCGGACGGGCCGAACAGCTTGCCGAACAGCCCGCCCAGCGCGCCGCCGAGGATGCCGCCCAGTGGCCCGAGGAAGCTGCCGATGCTGCTGAGCACCTTGCCGCCGACGGCCTTGAACGTCTGCCCGACGTAGGTACCGAGGCCGCCGCCGAGCATCCCGCCGATGGACTTGCTGACATCCCCGCCGCCCATGAACGAGCCGAGGATGCCCTGCAGGAGTCCGGTGCCGCCGCCGAACATCTTGCCGAGGCCCGAGAACCAGCCCTGTTTCTTCCCGATGATGTCGGTGATGCTGACGGGTTGCCCCGGGAGCGCGCCCGTCCACCCGGGCGTGACCGACGGGCCGCCGAACCCGGTCTGAAACCAGGGGTTCGTCTTGCCCGGCTGGCCCGGGCCGCCGAACAGGTTGGCCCACGGGTTGCCGGCCACCGGCCCGGCCACGGTAAACCCGGGCGTCGGCAGCGCCCACTCGGCCGGCGTCGGCGGGTTCCGAAGGAGCGACCGCTCATACCGCACCCAGGCCAGCCGTTCCTCCGCGTCGGCCGCCTTGCGCGCCGAGTCGGCCGCCCGGTCGGTCGCCACCGAGAGGCGCCGCGTCTCGTCGCCTTGCCGCTTCAGGTCGGCCACGACCTTGTCGAAGTCCTCGGGAATCCCGAGCGCGCCGAGCGGCGAGGGCAGCATCCCGGCGATGCCCGGTCCACGCGCCGCGCCGGCCTCCTGGAACGACGGCCCCATGATGGCCGCGCCGACGCCTTTGGCCCCGAACTGTTCCGCCGCCAGCACGCCCGGGCTTTTCATCAGCTTGGCGAGCCACGGGTGCCGCTTCTGGAAGTCCTCGATGGCCTGCCCGAACGACAGCAAGCCGCCGAGCATACTGGCGATGGTGCTCTTGACCGTCAGCTTGAGGTCGGCCCACCAATCGTCCAGCGCGTCCAGGGCTTCGATGGTTTCTCGGGTGGCGACGGGAATATCGCTCTTGAACGACTCCGCCACGTCATCGAGCAGCGGGATCAACTCCCGCGCCCCGCGCCCGAAGATGTCCTGCGCGAGCGCCACCTTCTCGTAATGGTTCGGCACCTTGTTCAAGGCGTTCGCCAGATCCACGAACGTCTTCTCGGGACTCTGCCCCTTGAGCGTATCGAAGCTCAGGCCGAGCTTCTGGACCGCCTTGACCGCTGACTTGTCTCCGCTGCCGATGCGGTCGGCCAGCATGGCGATGGTGGAGGACAGCGCATCGATGCTGCTGCCGTTCTTCACGGCCGCGTGCTCGAACCGTTGCAAGCCCTCGACGCTGATGCCGGTCTTTTTGGCGAGGTCGCTCAGATTGCTGGCCCAGCCGATCGTCTGTTTGATGGCGAGGCCGACTGCGGCGGGGCCGGCGAAGCGGGTAATGATGGACGACAGGCCGCCGAGGGCGCTGCCGGTTTTCGTGCTCTGGTCGCCGAGTTGTGCTTTCTGCCGCCGGAGCCGTTCGACTTCCTTCTCGGCGACCTGCGCCTCGGCGCTCAGTTGCTTGAGCTTCTGGTTGAAATGCTCGAGCGGGATCTTGCCTTCGGACGCTTCCTGCGTCAGCGCATCAATCCGCCGCTCCAACCCGCGCAGCCGTTCCTCGGCAACGGCCGCTTCGACGTTGATCTGCAGCGTGAGTTGATGCGCCATGTCAGTCCGTCTTCGGCGGCGGCGGCGCCATCGCGTCGTAGATGACTGCCAGCCGCGCCAGCACGTCCAGCCGGTCCGTCTCCGGCACGTCCGCCATCGCCCACTCCAGCACCAGCGGCGCCAGTTGCCAGTCCATCACCAGCCGTCGCGCCACCTGTTGAAACACCCGCCACGCCCGGGCGTTCTCGGCGTCCAGCCCCTCCAACTGCCGCCGCACCGGGCACGCCTCGCAATCGTAGAGGTCCGGGTCGCTGTCGATCTCGGCCTGGCTGGCCCACAGGCAGCACGGGGTCGACTTGGCCTCATCACTCCACCACTCGGCGAACGAGCGCAGGGCCGCGAAAGGACTCGGCGTCCTCCGCCGCCGTCTTCTCGATGCGCGAGGTGTTCGCCACCTTGATCAACGCCGCCTTGCGCTGCGGGTCCAGCAGCACCTTGTATTCCCGCGTACACGGCACGTCCTCGCCGGCCACCTGCACCCCGCGCCACTCCACGAGAATGGCGTCGATGAGGTCGTCAGCGAGCTTGGCCGCATCCGCGTCGGTGATCTGCTCCTCCCGCTGGTGCGTCTGCCGGTTCACGACGAACCGCACGTAGGGCTGGCGCAGGCGCCGGAACTCATCCGGCGCGACGACCCGCACGGTGTAGACCGTCTCCGAGTCGCCATCGAGCAGGCCCGTGTCATACAGGCACAGGTCCGAGTCGCGCACATCGACGCGGTCGTTCGGCCGGAACAACGTGATGCCCATAACCCCCCTGGTGTCCTAGAACGCGGCGAGCGAGTTGATCGAGATGCGCGTCAGGCGGAACGGGTTGGTAATGCCCGTCATGCCCGTCGGCGCCGTGGACGCCTTCTTGCACACGAAGCGCAGCGTCGGCCGCACGTTCTCCCCACCGCTGACCGGCATGGCCGGCTCGCGGGGTTCCAGATACGGGAACTGGAACAGGTAGGTGCGCTGCGTCGTGCTGTTGATGTAGCCGCCGAGGAACGTCAGGTCACCCTTGAACGCCGTGCCCGCGATGGCCGCCCGGTACACCGAGTTGATTTCCGTGCTGTTCGAGCGGGCGAAGGTCATGGCGAGTTCCACGGTCGGGGCCGCGTTGTCGGCCGGCTCGATGATGCCCTGCTGCCCGAACACGTTGGCCGTGTCCTGGGCGCGGTCGTAGGTCAGGGTGATCTCGGTCGGGGTCGGCAGCGCATCGGCCGCCGTCAGGGACACGGCGATGCCCTGCGCGTTCATGCGGAACGTCCCATGCCGGCGCGCCACCCGGTTCGCCAGCGCCGGGAACACCGCCGAGGTCGTCACCGTGGAGCGCGTGTTGATGGCGCTTGCCTCATGCACGTAGTCGCCGACCAGGTGAAACGACTCGTTCATGATGCCGCCGTCGCCGACGCTCAGGTTGAACCCGACGACCTTGGCCGAGCGCAACTCCTCGACCAGTTGCACCTTGTCCATGCAGAACGTGATGGCCCGGCCGTTCGTGTTCGGGGCCAGGTCGATGACGTGCTGGTAGGCGACGAGCGAGTTGGCTGCGACCGACGACACGACCGTGGTGGCCGCGGGCGACCCCATCGCCAGCGCCTCCAGCCGGTACGTGAAGTGGTCGTAGTAGAGCTGGCCCGGCAGCGTCACGTCCACGGCGCTGAAGTCGCCGGGGTCGGCCGGGCCGGTGAACATCTGCCCGAAGGACGGGTCGTCGATGTAGACCGGCTGCGGGCGCAGCCCGCCGTCGCTCTGGAAGTAGACCCCGTAGGTGACGCTTGTGGCGACCGACCACGAGTTCTGGGTGATGATGCCAAACGCTGCCGAGATTTCGCGTCCGGTGACTGCAGGCATGGGCGTCTCCTCACACGTCCGCCATGTAGCTGACTGGCAGCGTCAGGCGATACACGGAATAGTTCGCGCCGGGCGTGAACTGCGGCGCTGACACACGCCCGCGGTCCAGCACGGCATACTCGCCACTTTGCTCCGTCGCGTCCCGCAGGATGGCCGCGGTCAGGGAGTGGCATTCGGTAAAGGCCGAGGCATAGACCGTCGCCGGGTCCGACCCATGCCAGCGGGCGATGCTGATGGTCAGCGCGTCTTCGTGTTCCTCGCTCCAGTGGAAGCTGGAGCGGATGGCGGTGCCGACGACCTCGAGCCGGAAGCTGCCGTCAATCGCACCCTCCGGCACCGTGGCGAAGTCGAACGGCGACGGCGCTTCCTTCAGGTAGAACGGGTCGGCCACGCAGATGGACCGCACACGGTCGATCACGCTGGCAATCGTGGTGCTCATCAGGCCCGCTCCATCCGCAACCCGCCCTCGGCGCCGACCACCTCACTCGCCGTGGCCGCGGCCTCCGTGCTGTCGATCTGGTCGTCGCCCGTGGTGTCGAACTCGCCGCCGATGAGCGGGAGCGCCCGGGCGAGGGCATCGGCCGCTTCGCGGGCGTAGAACTCGGCCTTGTCGCGCCACGGCCCATCCACGGACGTGGGCGCCTCCCGCATGATCAACTCCAGCGTCCGCAGGGAGGCCGGCGCGCACAGCAGGGACCGCCGAATGACGCCGAGTTGAGCGGCGGCGGTCCCCGCCGTCAATGAAGCCGACACCGTGAGCCGGGTCCAATACCGGCGGGTCGTGTCATTGACCGTCCTTGTCACCCAAGCACCAGGGGTGCGCCAGATGACCGACCCGCCGCCGCTCAAAGTCTTCCCGGCCACCCCGATCGTCCCGTCCGTGGCGCTCAACGTCGTCCACTTGTCCGTCCAGGCGGCGATGGTCATGACCGAGGCGTTCGCGTTCACCGTGTCGCCCAGCCGCAGCGACAGACCGCGGAACGGCTTGCTGTGCCCGATGTAGATGGCGTCCGTGCCCGGCGTGGCGAGGATGGTGGAGAACACCAGGTCGCCCGCGGTCACGTCCGTCGCGGCCGACACGTAGCTCGTGTAGACGCTGCCCGTGTGGCCGACCACGGCATCGGGCGCGTAGCGCGTGCGGAAGGCGTCGGGGTCGAACCCGACGGCGCGCACCTGGGGCCAGATCCAATCCTCCAGCGCCCGCTCCCGCTTGTCGCGCCAATCCTCCACGCCCCACTGCGTCAGGATGGTGCGCTCATAGGCGAGCAGGTCGCTATCCGTGACCAGATCGTTTGGGTGCCAACTCATCGTCTGTGGCCTCCGCGCTGGGCGGATCAACAATGATGGGCTTGGTGATGAGGGACCGCTCGAGTTCGGCGAGTTCGTGCCGGATGACCGATTCGATGTCGCCGGGCTGCCGCACCCACACCTTCTTGAGCAGCGGCTTCGTGCCGTTCAGCCCGCCGCGCTGGCCGACTAGGGTATAGGCGAACTCCCACGGCTCTTTGGTCAGCATCACGGCGCGCTCGTACCACGGGCGGGCGAACGGATACAACTTGTCGCCGGGCGTGTTCAACTCCGTCTCGAACACGTCGATCGCCTCGGTCAGATACCGCGCCGCCCGGTCGGTCAGGCGCTTGCCGTGGGCCTCGATGTGTTCCTCGGCCTCTTGCACGAGGTCGCGCAGCCAGAGCACCAGGCCGAGCCGGCGCTCCGGGTAGCGTTTGCGGTCCAGGTCCAGCAGGGGCAGGTTCCGCTTGCGCTTGCTGTTCCGCAGGTGCAGCGTCCGGTAGCCGCGGTGGGCGATCTTCACGTCCGGCAGTTGCAGGGCCGGGAAGATGTCGGCGTTGGCCTCGCCGAACTGCGGCTGCTCGTGGATGCTGCCGAACCAGCGAATCTCCGGCACGCGCCGGAAGCACCGCACCGGCAAGTCCTGATGGACCGGAGCATCAAGCGCGAGATGGACTTGGGCGATGGCGTAGCCGATGAACGGCCCGCTCTCCAGATACTTCCCGAGGTCGCTCCCGCCCTCCAGCGTCTCGTCGGCGTCTATCCAGAGCACCCACTCGCCCCGGCAGGCGTCGAGCACGGCGTTGCGGGCGTCGGAGAAGTCGAACCCGTCACGCGCCGAGATGTAGGGCAACTCCAGCACCCGGGCGTCATACCGCCGGGCAATCTCCACCGTCTCGTCCACGCTGCCGGTGTCGCCGATGACGATCTCATCGGCCAGTCCCCAGATGGTGTCGAGACAGCCGGCGAGGTTCGCGGCTTCGTTCTGCGTAATCAGGAGCGCCGAGAGGAACGGGCGCGGGCGCGTGGACCGGATGCGATGCGCGTAGTCGCGGTCCAGCGACGGGCGATCGGGCGCCACCCGGTAGGTCACGAGCCAATGTCCCACCGGCTCGCCCCGCTTGTTCGTGCCGGCGTTCAGGGCGTCAATCCGCAGCCCGTCCTTCAGCCCGAACAGCCGCCCGAGGTCGTCAAGCTCGAACGCATGGACGTGCCCGCGCTTGATGACCGATAGGCGCGGCATCAGGGTCGAGAACGGCCCCCGCGGCGTCGTGTAGCCGACGAGCGCCTCAGGCGCGCACGCGGCCTCCAGCCCGTCAATCAGGCCGGGCGCGTTCGCCACATGCTCGAGGAACTCGCCCACGAAGACGGCATCGAAGGGCGCCTGCGTCGTCAGCCACTCCAGAAAGGCCGGCGCCATCGTGTGCGTCCCGAAGTCGTAGATGGGCAGGCAGACGAACGTGGCGCGGTCGGCTACGCCCAGCTTCTCGGCCGCTTCCTCGGCCCTGGCGATGTTCAGCGGGGCATAGTCCACGCCCACGACCGTCAGGTGCGGGTGCGTCGTCAGCAGCTTGAGCGCGCACGCGCCATTCCCGCACGCCACGTCCAGCAGGCGCGTGCTCTCGGCATACCACGGCACGATGCTCTCGAGCCGGGTGATGCCCGCCTTGATCTCCACGAGCGGGTCGGACACGGCGCGGTCGGCGTAGTCCTCCGCGTTCTGTTCCTCGCCAGCGATGACGCGGTCGCAGAAGGCGACCACCTCGGCCTGCCCCATCTCGGCCGCCACGATCCGGGCGCACAGGTGGTCATCCCAGAGCAGCAACTTGCGCAGCACGGCAGCCTTGTCGGCGCTGCGCCGGTCAAACTGGCCGAACACGT
>Ga0102851_10000033_pt1 | contig 44672 bp, 55 predicted proteins | sample Mud3Dept3metaG_FD_79558 | JGI IMG/M metagenome (GOLD analysis project Ga0102851, IMG submission 79558) | Freshwater wetland microbial communities from Ohio, USA, analyzing the effect of biotic and abiotic controls - Mud 3 Core 4 Depth 3... | ecosystem: Environmental > Aquatic > Freshwater >... | reverse complement strand
GGGATTTCCTCCGTTGGCAGTAAATCCAGGGAGTCGAGCACCGTGTAGACGCGCGCGTTGATCTGCGCGTCGATCGCCTGCTCGGTCGCCCCGGCAAAAACGGCGGTCGAGAAGAGAAGCGGCAGGAGAGCCGCGAATGCTAGAATCTTCTTCATCAAGTCACCACCTTTTTCCTTCTCGCCTCACTCAAGAGGCTATTGACGAGAACCTCGATGGAGCGCAAGCGAGACTCGACTTCAACGCGTGGCATCGTTTCCTCATGCTGTTGTTCAAACCATCTCTGCGTATCAACGCGCAGAGCATTGATGACGAGGCAAAGCGATTCGAGCCGCTGGTCTATCTCGATACGCGGAACACCGTTCATCCCATGTGCATGTCTATCGAGCAAGTGAGCTTGGATCGACTCTTCAATTTTGCTTAATTTGCTGTTTCCCATATTAAGGAAGAACAAAACGGCAGCTTGGGCTATACCCAGAAACCCGAGCACCCAACCGATAATCGCAGAGTGATCATTCATCGGATAACTTCTTCCTTGGCATCAATAGGTCAACGATGGCATCGAGGCGAGCGCAGATCGCCTTATGATCTTCGCGGTTCTCGCGCATCCAGTTGTCCGCATCCGTCTGGAAGTCAGACAAGTCCCGTTCTGCCGCCTGGAATCGCGCCAGAGACTCACTGCGTGGCATCCCATCACCATGCGCGTGCGTATCCTCGTGGTGCTCGCGTACGGATTCCCATATGGCCGCGACCTCTTCGCGAAGTTCCCTGGTAATCTCCCGCTGTCGGTTCCATACGAGGCCAAACATGAATAGAAGCAAGCCCTGCCCGATGCCGATCGCAACGAGCGCCCAACCGATCAGCTGCGCGTGCTCTTCCAATCAGCACCATCCATCTACGGCCTTCGCCAGCGTCCGCCCGGCAGTGAGAGTGCCGCCGTGCGTGAGCCAATGCCGCTCGTTCGCGTTGGTAATGAAGGCCACCTCGACGAGCGCGGCCCAAGGTTTTGTCTGCCGGCACCAGGCGAGCCCGCCTTCGTGATGGCTCAACGTGTCGGACTTCGGGCCACGCGGGGAACGCCCGACCCTGACGAGCCCGGCATGAAGCTCCGCGGCGAGACGCCGCCCGGTGTTACTCATCGGCGCGTGGTACACCTCGCAGCCGTGCGCATCAGGCGGGCCGGAGTTGAGATGAATCTCGACCGCCACATCCCCCGGTCGTGCCCACTTGTTGACCCATGCGATGCGCTCTGGAAGCGTGGCCATCGGAACGAGGGCGGGCTCGCACAGATCCATCGCGAACGCCATCTCGTCCGCGATGGCCCATGCCAGCTCGTCCTCGCGCCGCCCGTCGGCCACCGCGCCGGGATCGTCCTTCTCGGCTGATGGCCGCTCCTGATGACCCGCTGAAATGAAACAGCGCATCCCGTCCTATTCGTAGACGGCAGCCCAGTTGAAGCTATGCGTGAAATCGTAGCTGCCGTGTTCGCTCTCGGTCAGCGGGTCTCCGGCGACGAGGCCGCCACAGTACGGACACGCATCGACCGTCGTTTGATTCCCGTCTATCGGGCAATCCATCGCAGTATCAGCTGCGGGATCGGGAGCGCGGAACTTGCAGCACACTGAACACACCTTGGCCATGATTCGACTCCTTTCATGCGAGAACGTAGTACACGACTGCGTTGTAGTCCGATGCGGACACAAAGAGCCCATCGTTGCAGAGCACCGGCCCTGGAAGGTATAGATCGGAGAACTCGCCGGTAACGCTCGTCCGCCGATAGATAACCTCGGAACCGCTGGCCACGACTCCATCATAGGCAACGACGTCGGATCGAGGATCAGCGACTACACCACAGAAGAAGACGGGGCCACGCGCTACCAGCTCACCGCTGGGCGCGATATCTTTAGTTAGGTAGGCACTCGGCCACACCTCGAACGAGCGGACGAGGGTTAGCTCATTCAGAAACATGGTATTGGTCGTATCGGCCGGGCTCTCGTTCGTGTTGTCGAGCACCACGTGGAACAGACCCTCAGCGGAGAGCGGTATCTGCTTCCCGCGGGTAGTGAACTCGCCGACGAGGGTGTCATCGGCCAGGAACATGACGCGCGACTTCGTGGCCCTGATCTGGAGATTCATGTAGGACAGCGCGCTCGCCAGCGGAAGCGAGATCGTCACGTCGTTCGCGAACTCCTGCCCGTTCTCCCATACACGACAGCACCAAAGGTCATCCTCCAGCACAAACATCATGTAATTCGAGGCGTCAGCCCACAAGCCGAAGCGCCGCGTGTTCCCGATCTCCGACGCCGAACCCATGCGCAGTGTCGCGCTGAGAATCAATTCGCCGCCAGCAATCAGCGGGAAAGCGTCGATCGACGTGATGCTGGCCGCGTCACTCGTATCTGGTGCCGTGAGCAGCATCTCCCCACCGCTGACCGTGACCGTGCCACTAGCGGTCTCGACCACCGTCCAGCGTGCCGTCTCGTCTACGGTGGTTCCGTAGCAGCTCTCGCCGAACAATGGAATCTGCCCGGCCACCGACTGCGCCCCGAGGAACGCCACGCGGCTCGGGACATTCGAGATCGGGTCTTTAGCCGATGTCCAGTTCGTCACTCATGACTTCTATCCCGGTTGCCGTTTTGCCCTATCCTAGTTCCTGAAACTCGAAGCGCACGATCGAGCGGCCCATCGTATCGTGCGCCGTCTCAACGCCACGCTGCATATCGATCATCCCGAATACGGGATGCGCGTAGTTGGTCCCGGTGCCCGTCCACTGCCAGGGCGGGACGATGATGGTCGGCATATCGAGCCTCTGCCGCACGAGCTGGTTCTGTAATCCATCCATACGGTAGCCGTCACGATCACCGATGAGCCACTCGAAGTTCTCCCGGTACGCCTCGTCGTTGAACTTGCAGGCGACCTCAAAACGCCGGAGCGGCTTCATGCGGCTCTCCATCTGCGTTGACCCGTAGGCGCGCCCGGCGAGCATCATGGAGCTAGTGATCCGCCGTGCCGCGGGAACCATCGAGAACCATCCCGGCCCCGACGTGTACGAGCCCACCGTGCCAGAGCCGGGCAGACCCATGATTCGGCCAAGGAGGACGTTCCCCACCTCCATTGCGTTTACTTGCGAGTTATCGTAGTGCGATAGGCGCAACGTAAACACGTTCGACGATTGATTTGTGAACCAGTAGAAGATATTGTTCCCCCAGCGCCGGTTGCTATCGGCAGACATGGTTACCACGGTGCCGATCTGGGTTCCGTAGGTGCCGCTCGTGCCGTAGAACAGCTCCAGCGCCACCGTCTTCTGGTATCCGTATTCGCCGCTAGCGATAGTGTCCAGCACGTTAGACTTGACATTGATAAGCGCCACCGCATTGCAGCTCAGCGATCGCGGGAGCGTATAGCGAATCACCTTCGCCGAACCCGCTCCGCCACCGCTTGAGTAACGCGCGTCGGCAGCCGTGGCGAAGCGCCCAGGGCGGGACGGGATCAAGTTCATGGTGTTCTCAAGCTCGTACCCATTCCCGAAGATCGGAGAACTGACCGTCCCGTCCACGGCGGCATCGGGCCGATGCAGGTGGTTCTGCATCATGAGCACGCACTTGTCCTGCCAGGACATTAGTAGAACACCTTTCCGTTGAAGATCGCTTGCACGAGTGCCTGCGATCCTTGCGCCCCGGTGCCCGGAAGGTACGTCACGCGCTCTGCCAGGAACGTCTTCCCGTTCCACGAGGAGGATGCAACGCCGGCATTGATGAGCGCATGAGACATCGGGAACCGGCAGCGCATGAAATCGTCGGACTCCCCGTCGAGCTGGAACACGTCACCGGGGAGAATGTCCATGACCGACAGCTTGACCATCAGGAAGAGACGAACGCGCGGCGTGCACCTCCACCGGAGAAGGTTGTTCCTGATGGCGAGCGCCTCGTGCGCCCGGTAGACGTAGGGCAACTCGAGCCGAAGATCGTGCCGCCCATGGCGAGCCTGGGACTCGCCACAGATCATGTAGATTTCGCCAGTCGGGATCGAGCCAAGCAAATCTGCCGGGCGCGTCGATGTTCCCGAGGCGTGCGTGTTGACTGGCCACCCGTGATCGGCCATGACCGTCGCGTCCGTGTTAAACCATAGCTCGCGCGTGTACGTCCCCGTGGCCGCCGAGTAGCCATAGACGAGCTTGAGATCGTTAACGATGTCGCCCGACGACGTGAACCGATACTCGACCGCCGTCGTGTCGTTCTTGAGCGACAGCAAGCGGCGGTAAGTGACCGGATCTCCGCATTGCGGAAAGACGCAGCCAATGCGCCCGCGCGGATAGGCATCAGCCGGTGTCTTGAACGGTATACGAAAGGTATGGAGCCCCGGCACGCTGGCCTCGATCGAGCGAACGATCGCCTTAACAGTGGCCTCTCTCCCCACAGTAACAGCGATGCGGAACTTCTGCGCCGCTCCCCACTCCATCCCCGTCGCTGCGGATGCGGCATCGTCGAGAGCCGTCTTAGCTGTATCGAAGTCTCGATGGTCGCCCGTCTGGTAGGCAAGCTCGCTGAGAGAGATCGCCCCGCCCGCGAACGGCTGGACGGTTGAATCCAGGGCACGCCCGCCATAGGTCCAGATGAGATGTCGGATGATCTCTGCCGGATTGGAAATCAGGCTCGGTAGCGACGGCGGATTGAGCGCCGAATTGACTTCAGGGTAGGTTCCAGGGAACCCCGTCTCGGCCACCTGACCGAATCCGACATAGAACCCAGGGCGCGAACTTGGCACCGATGCCGCCGTGACGTGACCCACAATCACGCGGTCGACGCGTCCGATTATCTTCTGCTCCTCGTCGTAAAGAGGATAACTGTAACTGTGAGCCTCGTTCTTCTCGAACATGCGTGACGGGTTGAACTTGATGAGCAGCCCGCATTGGATAATATCGATGATGGTTGTAGCAACGCTCTTCGTCCACGTTGCAGTAAAGCGCATCCCGCGGCCCTTAACCGCAGCAGCATCATCCTGGCGGAATTCCCACCGCTCAACCTGCGGAGCGTAGTTGCGAAGCGTATCCGTCAGGTCGGCACTTGTCACCGTTAGCCGATTGGTGAGCCCAGCAGCGATAGTGGTCACGAGAGACCCGCTGGAACACAGCGGATGCCCACCATCAATCACGCTCGCGTAGTCTATATAGAAGTTGAAGGTAACGGTGCCCGATCCGCTAATGAGACGCCAGACGCAGTACGGACGGATCTCAAGAATGGAGCCGAGATTGTCCTCCGGACTCAGCTCATAGGTAACCCGTCTCGTGACCGTGCCGTTCGTGCTCACGTCGTCGCGAAGATAGGACAGCACGTCACCATCGATGATCTTTGCCGACTCGCGTGCATGTACTGTTGAAAAGCTCGTAAGAGAAGTCGTCCCCTGCAGTGGAGCGGGCGCCGTCGAGTCGGCTTCGCGCACGGGAATGACGTTCGCCACGCACTTGTACATCGATCCGAGCTTGGCAATGCCCAGCTCTTTGAGATCGTGAAACGAAGCGTTGTCCGTAAACTCGACAGCCAAGTCGGCACCAATCTGCGCCGACTCAAAGTAGGAGCCATCGTAGGCCGCCGCTGGATTCACCAGCGCGTGGCTGCCGCCACGAGACAGAAAGAGCGCCTGCCAGCTGCCAGAGGAGTTCTGCGTCTGAACGCCGGCCCCTGGCGTGTTCGATGCCGAGAACACGTGGTAAGAGTTCTTCGGACTGCCGCTCACCGCATCGGGTGCCTTCTTCACTTCGTGGGAGAATGCCCCATTCATGCACGCCGGGAACCACGGCTTGGTGGCAACGAGCGGCCCGTAGGTGCTCGACTCCATCCCTACCATGGACCACAGGCCGAAGTTTCCATACATGATCGGGAGCGGCAACCCGACGTTCTCCTTGGGCGGATGCAGGAACACCTTCTGCGTGATCGAGTAGGGCGGGCAGCGGCGGTTCCAGCGGAGATCCTCCATGAGCCGAATCATGACTTCCCGTCCATCGTTCACGACCTCGAAGTCATAGAGGAGCCCGCGGAAGATGTAATGCCGAATCGCCTCCGTCTCGTACGTCTGCGCCTGCGAGGAGATGGTGTAGAAGATCGATGCGAACGCCGGTTGCGATCCCCATCCGTTCATAACGTCCATCAGGTAATCGCCGAGCCGTCCGTTGCGGATGCCGGTTCCAGGGAGCCCCTCGGGATTCGACGGATAGTTGAGCACGTTCTCCAGCGGAACCTTGACGTTGAGCGCCGTGATCGTGGTCCCGGCAACGAAGTCCTCAGCCGATCCCCGAATGAAACCCCACGCGATGTCAGAGATGTTTGTGATGCAAGGAATGGCTGGCGCGGCCACCGTCCCGATGATTGAGTAGTTCGGGATGTTCGTGTCGGCGTGACTCACGAGATAGAGATCGTTGGCGAGCTGCAAGCGCACGACAAGCCGCGCGTCAACGACGCCAGTGTCATAGAGAACGGCTTGCGTTCCGGAGTAGGCCATCTAGTAGCCCCGCGTGGAGTGCGTGAACGCTTGCGCTCTGACTAGGGAATCGCGTGTGCGCTCGGACGTAAAGAAGTCGGACACTGAGCGCGAGTCGAGCGCATTGATATGAATGATAAGCCGCTCGGTGTTCCCGAAGCGGCGGATGTCTTCCGTACTCGCATTCGGCGAGAGCGTCATCGTCTGCCCGCCGCCCTGGGTCCGCCAGGTGAGCCCGCCCGTAGCTGCCGCCTCAAGCAGTGGGCCGCCCGACGATAGCTGCCGCTCGAACTCACTGAAAAACTCGCCGCGCTCCCGCGCTTGGCGTGCCCGCGAACCAGCAGTGATGGCACCAAGGATACCGACAACGGGTAGGAATACGCCCGCCACTTGCCCGACAGTTTGCGCAACCGTGCCGAGAGTGCCCCCGATACGGGAGAGCAGGGACGCGCCCTGCTGGACGGGCTCACCGAATACCGTTGTCTTACCGATCGCGTCCACCTGCTCCGGCAGCTTGTCGAACTCGCGCGATACCTTGGCCGTGCTCGACGCGAGCCGTTCGAGGCCGCCCACCGCATCAGCAGTAGACTCGATCGTGCCGCCCACCGCTGAGGCTGTCCCGCCAGCACCGCCGGCCGCCGCGGACAGACCGGAAAGGAGCTTCGGCAGCGAGCGCACGAAGTCAACCATGGCGAGGATCAGATCATCGATCGTGGTCCTCGTTGCATTGGCGATGTTGCCGAGGGCATCGATCGACTCGGCGAGCTGATCGACTTGTTTCCCCGCCTTCGCCTTCTTTTCTTCGTCGTCCTTGATCTCCTTCCCAGTGATGGCGCTGATTGCCGGCATACCCTGCGGCAACCCTTCCCTGATCCCCGCTGGCCCCTGGAGTCCAAGGTCCATCAGGTTGAGCCGGTCCATCTCCCACTGTGCGCGAAACCCGCGCGCCATGGCGGCTGCGGCCATCTCCCCAGCGATCTCCGCTTTCAGCTCGACGGGCTCCGTATCGATGTCGAGCTTCATCACGAGTTCAGGTAACCCGATCGACTCAATCAGCGCATCAACCTCGGACTTGACGTCAGCGATCTGATCCGTATTGAACGTGAGCGCCACTCGCGGCAGGTTGAGCAGCTGGCGCAGACTGGCGACCGCCTCCTTGGCATTCTCAATCTCCCCGGTTCCTTCCAGTTGCAGCCGCACAGGAGGCAGGTCAACAGCCGCCGCTACTGTGTCTAGCAATGCGCGCAGTTCTGTGAGCCGCTCCACGTCCTCTATCTGCACCTTGAGATCAGGGAGCGCGAACTCGTCGGATAGCTTCTCGACCGCAGAGCGGACCTCTTCGAGCTGCCCGGCACCCTGCAGCTTGAGTTCAATCTCGGGGATCTCAAGCATGCGGGTCAGATCATCGGCTGCGTTCCTGGCATCAGCCTGCAACCGATCCCACGGCTGCTGGCCATACTCTATGTGGAGTGGGATAGGTGGTAGCGCAAGCGAAGCCGCGCGCCGGTGAATCTCATCCAGCACGTCAACCTGCTTGGCAAGGCCATCCGTAGTCTCGCCGGTGGCCTTCGCACGCTTCTCCTCGGCATCGATAAGATCAGCGAGCGTCTCGTTTTGCTTGGTGATGAGAAACGCCTGCGTGGCAAGGTCGCCGCTGTTGATGTCTGCAGCGGGGCGGCTTAGGACGCCGCCCTCGAAGGTGCGCCCGGCTTGGCGGGCAAGCTCTCGCGCTCGGTCAACGGGAAGCGCAGTAAGCCGCTCCTGTAGGCTCGTCTGCGTCAGCCGCGCATCGGCATCTGACATGATCCCCGCACGTTGACGCGTCCACTCGTTGAGCGACGTGGTTAGTCGATCAAGCAGCCTGTCCGACTTGCCAATGAGACCCTCGATCGACTCCGCAATCTCGGCCATCGCCGGAGCTAGCCCCGCCGCGAAGGCCGTGAACCCGCCCTTTAGACGATTGATCGAGTCTCCGAAGCGATCTGCGGCTGCGGAATTCTCATCCGAGACGGTGCCGATCCGCTCGATCTCATCCGCCGCTGCTTCGATGTCCTTCCGCCCGCCCCGCATCATGGCGAGAAGGTTCGCGTTCCTGACATGCAGGACGTCGAGCGCGACGGCGGTACGCGTGCTCGTGTTCTCGATCTTCGAGAGCCCGTCGGCCACCTGGAGAAACGCCTCGTCGAGAGGGACGCGCGCCAGCTCCTCGGCTGAGAGCTTGATCTCGCGGAAGCGATCCGCGGCGGTCGACTCGGGATCCGCGAGCGCGTCCTGCATGGACTGCGAGAGCCCGCGGAAGGCCATGATCAGGTCCGACGACTCGGCCCCGAACTGGCGCGCTGCGTTCGTGAGCACGATCAGGCGCGAGGCTGACATGTCGAAGGCCGCCGCCATGTCGTAGGCTTTGTCCGCTTCCCCGATGGCCGAGAACAGCTTTTGAATGGTGAGGTAGCCGGTCGCTGCCGCGACGAGACCGCCCACGGCGCCGCCCATGAGCCCTACGCCAGCCGCTGCTGCTGCCGTGCCCGTCTCTGTCGCGGTGATAGTGGCGCCGAGCTTCCCTAGCCCACCGGACGCGACCACCGCGGCCGCCCCCAAGGAGCCGACCCCGCCCGCCGCCCCGGCAGCCGTCGCCCCCAAGGCGCCAAATCCAGCCGCCGCCGCAGACGCCGCCTCGGCCGAGAGCACGAGTTCGGGCGTGACCATCCCCACCGCGGCGCCGATCTGCCCGAGCCCGCCCGACGCCATGACCGCCGATGCGCCCAGCCGCTCCAGGGCGGTTCCTTCAACCGCCGTCACCGCCCCGAGCTGCCCCAGCCCGCCCGTCGAGGCCACCGCCGCCTTCACCAGCGCATCAACCCCGCCAGCCGCCGCTGCGCTCACTCCGCCCAATTCGGCCAGGTAGGCGGAAAGAGACGCCGCCGCGGAGGACGCCGCACTTGTGCCGGCAGTCATCGTGCCGACCGCGGCACCCGTCGCCGTGAGCGCCGCGTCCGTCTTCGCCGCCGCCGCGGACACGCCGACGAGCGACGCCTGGAGCTTCTCCAGCGTCCGCTCGGCGTCCTGCGCCGTTAGGTTGACCTTGATCTCTAGGGCTTCAGGCATCTACCGATCCGCGAGAAGGGCCAGAAGGATCTCTGCCATCCACGTCGCCTCGCTTGCCCGCTCATGGTCAGCGAGCCGGTCCTGTGCTTCCTCGAGCGCGAGCGCCCGAGCGCGCTCGACGATCACCATCTCGGCTGCGATCTCATCCGCCGGCCGGTTGAGAATGGCGAGCGGTGTCTGCCCGCTGACGCGCGCGAGGCCGAGAACGCGGCGTGCCATTTCCGGCGGCAACCGTCGTGCGAAAGGAATACCCGAGGGACTCTCGGATCATCTCGGTTGCCGCTTGCGCAATCAGCATGACGCGGTGCGGGCCGATGTCCCGAACATCCACCGGCGGCGGGATGATCGGCTGACCGCCAGCGTCGAGCATCGGCCGCACCTCGTCACCGTCCTTGAACGCGAGCACCACGTCGGGGATGAGTTCCCGCTCGACGTAATCGAGCACCCGGCGGGCGCGCTCCCCGGTGAGCGTCGTCACCGGCGGGGCGGGAGGAGGAGAGGCCACCGCATCCTCCTCCCGCCCCTTTTCTCGTGCCTCGTAAGCTGCGACACGCTTCTCCTCGCGGGTCCGCGTGTCCTCTTCGCCACCGAACATGAGCCGCTCGTACTCGCTCCACACGGCAAAGCGTGGCGTGCGGATGGTGACCGTGAGCCCGTTCCCAAGCTCCACGTCTTTCGTTCTCATCGGTTGCCCCTTTCGTTCATTCCCGGTCTAGACGTAGGTGTCGTACTTGGTGCCGCCAGGCGCCGTACCCGTGCCCTGCCGCAGATTCTTCATGACCATCTCGATCGGAGTTCCGATCGACCAGTTAGAAGATCCCGCCCGCGGCGCCTGCGCCCGCACGGTGAAAGTCATCGCCTGAAGATCAGCCCCGCGCGTACCACGCTGAATACGAGTCACCACGGCGTTGCTCAGATTGAAGCTGAGCGCGTAGTTCGTCGGATCGTCGGGCCGCAGGAAATCCCAATAGAGCGTTGCCGCCTTCGGCGTATCGTTCGCCGTGTATCCGGCCGCCTCGTTGAGCAGGTCATAGCAGTCCGACTCGGCATCCACGGTGAAGGTCGCCGTCACCTCGCGGGAGTCCGAGCGGTCAGGCTGCACCCCGGCGCGAATCGCCGCCCCGCCGTAGGTGATGAACGAGTCACGCGAGAGCTTGTTGTCAATGTTGATCTCGAACGAGCGGACGCGCATGTTCCGCTTGCCGGTCGCTGACCCTTGAACGTAGACGACCATCGCGCTTGATGCGGGGACGGCATCGTTCGCGCTCTTAAGGTGAGAAGAGCGAATAAGCTCCTCGGCTGGAGATTGTCCCGTGGTCGTACCATCGGGCGGTAGGTTCGCCGTATTCGTAACGGTCGTGAACCACTGATCCGTCGAAGCCAGGAACTGCTGCGAGCAGCGGAGCAGTCCATCGTCAGCCGACATGCTGATCCGCGTCGTGTTGCACTTCGCGCCGGAGACCTGCACTTCGCTATAAGCGGTCGCCCCAGACGAGGGAACGATGAGCGCCGTGTGCGAAAGGAAGTAGTACGACGGGAGCGTGTTGATCGGCGTCGTCAACGTGTCATCGCGCATCGTGATCGTGTGAGTGTACGGGCTGGCGCCAGCCGTAACGAGATTCCCGAACGCGGCTCCCAGCAGTACCGCATGAACGCCCGAGTAGCGCATCGCGTAATCGAGCGTGAACCGCGGATCCTGCGGGTCCAGATCGAACGTATTCCGGTCCACGGAGGCCGCGGCCCCGGTGCACTCCTTGTAGTCGGTTTCCGTGTTCTCGTGATCGTTGTCCCAGTTCTCGAAGTACTGCTTCAAGCCAATGGTTGCCAGCGTGCCGAAGTTCGTCGGGTACGTCCCGTAGGACGCTTCCTTCATGAACCAGAGCCTCGCTGCTGATCCGCGTGGACGAGCCATCTATCTTCCCTATCCGGTTGCCACTTCCGTCATGCCCGGCTCGTCCACTGAGACGAGCAACACGAACTCAAACATCCCCTTGTCGCGCGCCCATGACATGCCGAGGTCCGGTGCCGCGGCTAGCATCCGCCACGACGCCACGATCACGCCGTCATCCACGAGCCCCGCGAATGCTTCCGCATACGCGGCGTGGAACGCGCGCCTAATGTCATGCCCTATGAATCCCATGTCGGAGTCGAGCACGTCCGCACCGACGACCACGTTTCGGTCGTAGGCGACGCAGTGGATCTCGAGCGTCGTCAGCACTGTGCCGACCTGCGCCCCGCCGATCGTGTCGTCCTCGCTCCGGTAGCTGACCGCGGCCATGCCGACATACGGGAGGAGCTTCTCCGCGTCTTCCCATGTGCGAAGCCCGCGCTCGACACGCGCGAAGTTCGTGAAGTACCCGTTCGCGGTCGTGATCTTCGAGAGCGCCCGGAGCGCCCACAGGATCGCGCGGTCGGTCTTCTTCCCCTGGTCCACCTGCCAGACGGCTGTACCGATGGCCGCGCTCAGATTCGTGCCAGGAATGCGGATGTAGAGAACAGCCCCGGCCAGGGACGGAGAAACAAGCCCGACGAGCAGCGGAATCCGCAGCGTACGATCGGTGACCGCGATCGAGGCCGTGCCCGAATAGTTGCCGTTGCCATTGGTCGCATCGCTCTGGACGGCGTATACCTTGACTGTCAGGTAGTCGGTGGCGGCCACGCGCTCGCAGCGCACGTACCACTTGCGCGTGCGCTCGTGGAGGTAGAGCGCCGCGACGGGCTCATAGAACGTGACGCCGCTGACCTTCGACCACTTCATCAGGACTCCCCGCCTGGGTTCGAGTAGGAGTACCCGGCACGGATGCGCGCAGCCTCCTGGTAAGCCCGCGTGCGATACGATACGCCCTGCTCTGAGTTGTCGTCCGTGAACCCGATCCATCCTCCCTTGTCGTAGAACTGCCACAGCGCATTAGGGAAGCCTTCGTTTTCGTAGGTTGCGTCAACTCCGTACCATCCGCAGAGGGACAGCACGTTGCGCTTGTCCTGAGCCCAATACGTTTTGGCTTGCGCCCAACATGCCGGCTGAGTAGCACCGTCTATCGGGTAATTGAACCAGGCGTTCTCCAAATGCCACGGCATGGGAATAGTCTCGCCATTGACCGTTCGATGTTCTCCGTTGTGGAGAGCATATGGAGGCTCATGCCACTGCCGCGTCCCACGTGCAGCCATGGCGGTCTGCATTTTGTCGTAGAAGTCCATCATCGCAGCGGTCCAGTCGCTCCACGATCCGGTTGGAGTGCCGAATGTAGTATTCGCTGAGGACCAACTGAGAGGCCCCAGCCCCGGCTGCGATTCCTTCGTGTCGCCGTGCCCCGACGTTAGGCTAGTAGCGAACCACCACTCGTCGAGCTTCAGCCACGTCTGATCGAGATAGATACCAGCCTCGGAGAGCGCGGTCCCGCCAGGCGCCAACGCAAGCTCAACCATTTCGTCAACGATCGACTGCCGCTCCGTACCCGTCATGGAGAGCCAGTTGATGACCTCTCGCCGTTGCGATCCCGACACGTACCACGGGAACAGCCCGACTAGGTCACCCACACGCAACCGGCGATGCGTCGCGCCGCCGGTTGTGAACTGGAGGTTGTCCCTGAACCAGTTGAACCACGTCGCATAGGGAGGGCTGCTGACCCCGCCGAAGTCCCACGCGGCGTAGGGATAGTCGCTCACGGTGTAGTACCTAAAGAAGCGCTTCCCGCGCGCAACGAGATCGGTTACGGCCTCGATCTGTTCCGCCACGTCGTACTGAAGATTCAGATAGAACCCATCGAAGGGCGGCAGGGATTCCCAGCCGAGGATCTCGTTCCCCGTGAACGCACGATAGATGAAGTGGCGTCCCGTCGAATGCTGACTCGCCTTGAGCTTCCTGCTCATATCGCCGCCCACCTTTCCACGACGCGCCGCGGGATCAGCGCCAAGCGATCGCGCACCGGCCGCCGGGTGCGCAGCTCCGACACCTTCCAGATCGGACGCGGCGGGATCACCACTTGCTTGACAAGCACGAAGAGGAAATCGAGCCCGTACTTGCCGCGACTCCCCCGCGGGCGCACGTAGAAGAGCGGCCCCATTTTGTCGGGTCGCATGAAGAATCCGCCCAGGAACTGCCGCGGCCCCTTCGAGAATCCGCCCGCCGCGCTCTTTGTCCGCGCTGCCGCGAGCGGGATCGCCAGGAACTTGCCCGTCTTCGCACGGATCGTCTTACCGTACTCATGCACGCTCGCGTAGCCCGGAGCCTCGGGCGGCATGTAGACCCGCCCGCTGACCCGCAGTCCGTCCTCGCGCATCTCGATCTGTGGGCCGGGCTGCCCGCTCAACCGCCTGCTCCTGGCCGAGAGGGTTGCGACCCCTGGTGCCCCGGTGCCGGCGCGATAGCGCGCGTTGACTTCCTGGTTCACGATGGCCAGCGAGTCGCGCACGCCACGCCGCGACTCGTCGAGGATCACCCCCGCGAGTGCTCGCATGTTCGGCACGCGAAACGCCGGCATGGCTATCCCCTTCCCCCGACGACCTGTGACACCCGGAACCGCTTGTGCCGCGAAATCAGGGCCTTCCACTCGATCTCGGCACGCGGATCGATCGCCGGGAAGTACGTGATGGACTGCCCCATGTACGACTCCCCCGCCTTCCGGTCACGCCGCGTCTCATTGCCTATGAAGTTGAGAAACGACTTCTCAAGTACTCCGCTCCACACGTCGGCCAGGCAGTCCTCAACCGCCGCCTGGTTCGAGTAGCCGGCGGTGTAGGTAATCGTCACGTTCGGAACCATCGGGAACCGCGGGCGCGAGAACACCCGCCCATTCACGAAGTTGAGCACGCATAGATCGCTCGTCGCCGTCGAGTAGCGGATGATCGCGCTATCCGTCACCGCCACCGCCGACTCGTCCTCGATCACGACGGAAGTCACCGCCGAGACCGGGTAGTAACGGAGCGTCAGATACGTGCGTCCGGTGCCCTTCCGCCGCTCCGTGTAGCTCTTAGTCAGAAGCTCCTGCCCGATCTCCGACTGGAACTCGGCCTCGGCTTGCGCGATTGCCTGATCAAGCTCCGCATCGCGCGAGCTATCGGTCGACTCGATCTTGGCCTTCGTTTTGAGCTGATCGCGCGTGACGATCGATCCCATGGCGTGCTATCTCTCTTCGTCGCGAACCGGCGCTCGTTTCTTAGACCACTGACCGGTCTGCTGGGAGCGGTACTGAGGATGAGCAGTAACCTCTTCGGGCACCGCCGCTCGGTTCTCGACCACCGGCCGCTCCTCTTCTGGCGGTCCAGGCAACCCAACACGCCGCGCGCTCGCGATCCCCTTCTCCTCGAGCGTCAGCCCACGGTCACGCGTGCCGTAGGTCTTCCCGGTCTCCTCGTCGCCGACCGTGACAAAGTAGCGGCGGTAGCGACGCATCATCTTCGTCGCCTTGTCGGGGCTCACTTCTATGATCTCGCCCGGCTCGAGGAGCATCCCAAGCTGGACTCTGCGCATAACCTTCAACCGCGGCATCGCTTCTCCTTTCGACTGTGCGAGAGATGAGGGGCCGGCGCCATCGAGGCGGGCAACCGGAGAAACCTCGCGCTTTCCGGCCCCTCAACCCGCCGCTTATCTACCTGTTCACCACCGCCACTAGGTCGAGGCGATGTTGATGATCACGACTTCGGTCTTCTCGGTCGTGAGCCGCATCTTCTGGAGGTCCGCCGCATACCAGGCGTAGACCACGTCCTGGTTGTACATGGCGAGCCGTTCCGTCTCGGTCGTGATCCCGCGCCAGTTGCCGATCCAATAGGACGGCCGATGGAAGCCGATGATCATGGTCGAGGCGTTCGTGGTCGTCGTGTGATAGCCGGTCGTGTGCACGTCCGAGCGCACGTACTCGCTCACGACCACCGGCGAACCGAGCACCGATCCGATCTGCCCCGTGACCACCGTCGCCCGCTCGCCGATCTTGTCGACGGTCACGAACTCGGGCAGGTCGAGGAGATCGAGGTAGGAAGCCGGCGAGCAGCACCAGAGCCAATCGCTCGGCTCGAGCGCGTAGCGCCCGCACTTCTTCTTCGCGGACACGAAGTCCACGAGATCGGTCGAGTGAGGCGAGCCCACATCCACCGTGTTTGTGTTCTGGAGCGCCTGCCAGCGAACACCGTTCCAGATGATGCGGTTGTCGCGCCCGCCGGCAACGCCAGCCGCATAGGAGATGTCCGAGTCAAGCCCCGGAGAGGTCTTATCACCGTTGAAGAACGTGTCCTCGGCCGCGCGCCGGATCGAATCCATGCACTCGGCGATCATCCACTCCATGAACGGGACAACCGACTCCTCGATGAACTCGCCCGACGAGACGAGAACCGCACGGAAGCGGCCAACATCGAACGTGATGCGATTGAGAGGAGAAGCAGCACCCGGCTCGCCATAGACGCCGGCCGCCCCATAATCGGGGTAGGCCGCAGCACCGGTTGCGTTCTCAACGAACCCGTCCGCCTTGCCTGCCGCGACCGTGATCGGCACACGCCATAGAGCCGCGGGGAGCGCGAACGAGCGGACGTTCGGCAGCACCGCCCCGCGCACTTCCAGGTAGCGCATGAGATCGGCCGACAGCACGTCAGGAGTCCACTCGTCCTGTGCCGTCGTGTCGAACGCGCGCTGATAGAAGTCCTCAGGGAAGAATGCACGCTGTAGCGTCTGGTACTCGTGCCACATCTTTCGCGTGGCTAGGAGCTTGCCGGAAGCCGCGCGCCAGTTCCGCTTGCCCTTGACCCGCGCCGCCAACTGCAGGATGGCCAAGCGGCTTGAAAGCTCCTGAAACCGCTCAACGTCGCCATTATCCGAGTGCGTAGTCAGGAAGTCGTGATACAGCTCCATCGCGGCTTCGCGAGTCTTCGCCTCCTTGGCCATGCCGCGATAGAACGCATACTCACGCGTCGGCACGAGGTCCACGCGGTTACGCGGATCGTCGTGCGAGAGCTTCACCATGTCGTCAACGAGCTTCTTGACCTCCTCGTTGACGCTCGACTTGAGCGAGTCCAGCCGCTCGGTCAGCTCGGCCTTCGTGATGCGATCGGCCAGCCCGCCGACGACTTCCTTCTTCTCTGCATCCCACCGCTCACCAATCTCGCGCTGGATGCGTTCGAGGGCGGCGGCGAATTCGGTTGAGTTCACGCATGGTCTTTTCTCCGGTCATGCCCCTTCGCAAACTAGCCGCCGCTCCTGTTGCCGTTGAGCTTCGCCAGGAGCCACGGTCCAGGGGATACCCAATGAACCGCCGCACCCGGCGAAAGGCTGGCTACGACACCCAAAGCCTTCGCAATACGAGTCACGTCCTGCGCCCGACTCCCCGGCTCACGCCGTGCTTCTGGAGTCGAGACCTCGCGCCGATAGTTCGGCGTACCCAAGTAGAGATTGTCGTGAGAGAGCGAATAACCGATCAGCGTCAGCGAGGCGCACCCGAGCCATCCCGCTAACCCAATCGCCATCGTTCCGGCCAGCGATCCGAAGTCGAACTCACTCTCCATGTGAAACCATCGGCCATGCTCGTCCTGCGGAATCTTCGCAAGCACGGTGCCCCGACGTTCATCAGATCGCAGCACGAGCCGCGTCTGGAGATAGACGCGCTTCGTCACCGCCTCTTCAATCATGGCCGTGTCAAACACGCAGAGGTAATCCGGCATCCGCACCGCGTCCCGGTAGTAGGCATTGCAGGCGATCACCGGGCCGGCCTGCCAGTCGGCGACCGGGAATCCTGCCCGCCACGGCGAGTTCCCGACCACGAGCGCATGCCGCCCCTGTTCGGCGTTCCTGAGCCCCGCCATTCCGAGTTGCGGTTCGGCAGCAACGACCATTGCTAGACTTGGCTCCCCGGGTAAAGCGTGCCGGGATGATCGGAGACCGTGCCGGCCACGTTCGCCGGGATCACCTGCCAGTTGGCGATCGCGTGCGCGTGCGCCTCGATCTGCTCGCCCTTCGCCGTCTCGGTCAGCCCGGTTCCATCGGGCCGGAGCGTGTCGATACGGTGCCGGTGCCCGTCGAGCGCGTCCTCAGTCGTGTACTCCGGCATCGCGACACCCGCCGGCGGGGCGGGAGACATGGGAACCGGGGTCGACGTGGGCGGCTGGAGCGAGAACGACCTGAGCGCGGAAGCCAACCGCTCCCGGTCGCTGCACGACTTGACGAGATCGGAGAGCTGCCCCACACGCTGCTCGATCGTCTCGGTGACCCAGATCGCAAGCGTCTCGCGGGCGCTCGTCATCGAGAGGTCGAGCTTCTTTTTGAACTCCTCGACCTGGCTGCTCACCTCATCATTCGCCCGCTTGATCACTTCCCCTGCCATCCTTTCCGCGCTCGCTGACCACTTGTCCCCGGCGAGAGTCACCATGCGCTGAACGAGCGCCTCCTCGTCGATGGCGCGATCGGTGACGTTCGCGTTGATGTTCGCCGGGATCGTTACCAGCGAGACCTCGAGCAGTTGCATGCGCGAGAAGTGGAGCTTGTTGTCAACGTACTGCGGCTCCTCGACTGCGCGGAATCCCACCGAGAAGGAGTCGAGGAATCCCCGCTTGACCTTCCCGTAGAGCTTCTGCGCCAGCTCGTCTTCGGGATCGAACTCGGCCCGCCCCACAAGCCCACGCTCGTCAACCCTCGCCTCGATGATGTTCCCGATCGGGTACATCGGATCGTGCATCCAGAGGAAGCGAGGGTTCCGCCGCAGGAATACATCAAGCCCCGGCTCCCATCCGCGCGGGTTGATGACGAAATCGTCAATGTCGGCATCCCCGGTCGAGAAGTAGCCGGAAACGATGAGACGCGCACCATCTGCCTCGCTTGGTTCACGAGTCGTGATCTCCGAGTTGACCGCGCGGAATACGTCATCCCCGAGATAGAGCAGCCGGCCGCGCCGCGACTGCGTTCCGGGTCGCCAATCTGCTATGGCATGTTCTGGCACTCCATAGCCTTGTCTCCGGTTGCCACTCCATGCCATGCGTCGACGAGCCAGCGAGGCGCGGTCGAGCGTTCCTGCATCAAGTCACGCGGCCGCGGGCGCCCGTGAAAGCAGATGATCCGCGCATCTTCCGGTAACCTGCCGTCGGGTAGCGCCTTGCCCATCACGTTGTACTTGTACGAATAGATGCCGGGGAACACTTCCTGCGCGATGGTCACCGGGACGCGCTCCGCTTCCACGTAAGCGCGAACCCATGCCCCGTCGCTCTTCCACTGCCGCCCGCTCTGATCAACCATCGCGGAGCCGTTGCGCGTGAATCCCGACACATGAGCAGCGAACTGCTGGTAGATGCCCGCCATCGAATCACGCCAGCCCACGATGCCCGTCTCGATCCACGTTGACCCCGCCCCGAGATCGCGGAGCGCCAGGAGCCCTGGCACCTGATCGAGCGCGTCAATCAGCGGATCGATCGAGCCAACGAGCACGGTGTCCAGATCGAGAAACAGGACCGGCCCCTCGAGCCGGTAGGTTTCCATCTTCGCCCACCATGAGGGCCATTCATGCTCAAGCCGCACCGTCACAATGCCCGGCATGCTGCGCGGGGCGAGACACACGAAACGGACCTGCCGAGTCGTATGCCTCGCCACCTGCGCAGCAAGCTGATAGACGTACAGCGCATCGAAGTCCACGGACGGGTTGAGAACGCAGGCGATCGTTACCATATCGCCCCCGATCCCTTCCGCCGACCACCGCCAGAGGAGCCGCCTGACTTCTGACCCTTGGCGGGATAACCGAGACGCGGCCGCGGGGCTCGCCGCCCCGAGAGCGGCCAGAACTGCACACCGGAGCGAAGGAGCGTCCCGACTACATCTCCATTCCTGATCGCAAGCCAACCCTCACCCACCGGGATCAGCTCGTTAATCATCCAGATCGGGTTGACGCGATGGAGCTTCGTTACCACCAATTCGGCAAGCTCCACGTTCTCAGGGAGGAGCCGCGCCATAGAGCGGAGCATCAAGTAGGACTCGCTCGCCGCGATGGTCTCAGGCTTCGCGCGGATGAGCCCGCGGAGCGCGAGCACGTCATCGGTCAGACCGACCGCATCGGGAGCAAGCCGGGCAAGCGCCATGAGCCTGACGATGGCCTCGGTGATGTCCTCGTCCTCGGCCTTCAGTTCCTTGAGCGCGCCCGAGGTGAGCACGATGTTGAGCACGTCCTCGGTGATCCCTACCGCCTCATCCATCACGCGCGCGAGCGCCCGCGTGACGATAGAGGACTCGGTGATCGAGACGGACTCGGCGACCACGCGCACGAGATCGCGAATGGCGAGCACCGCCTCGGTGATCCCGATCGCCTCCGGCTCCAGCTTCTTAAGCACGCCCATCGTCTCGATGAACCGAAGCGCGCTTTCCGTGATCCCGACCGCCTCGGCTTGGAGTCGCACGTAGGCCAGCAGCCGACTCGTGCTCTCGCTGATCCCGACCGCCTCGGCTTCCGAGCGCAATAGGTTCAGGAAGCGGAGCGATCCCTCGGTGATGCCCAGCGCCTCGGCCTTGATCCTGACCAACGAAAGGAGACGCAACGCGCTCTCGCTGATCCCGATGGATTCACCCTGGAGCGCCAGTTCAGCACGGAGCCGGAGCGTTGACTCGGTAAGCCCGATCGCTTCCGCGGTCACGCGATTGAGCACGCGCGCAACGACTTCATCCTCGGTGATGCCAAGCGACTCGGCGATCACTTGCTTGAGGGTTGCGAGATGCAGCTGCGACTCGGTGATACCGAGCGCCTCGGCGATCGAGTGCGCCTGCGACTCAAGCCGCCCGGCGTTGTCCCACGCCTCGATCCCCTCGGCCTGGATGCGGATGCGCCCGCGGACATGAATCTCGACTTCAGTCGCACCGATCGCCTCGGCCTTGATCTGGATGCGTCCGCGGATCGTGACGTTCGCATCGGTGATCCCTAGCGAGTCGGGCGCGAACTTGACGAGGTTGAGCCCGCCGGTGCTGAGAACGTAGGCATAGCAGAACCCGACAAACTGCCGCTCGGCCTCGGTAAGATTCACCTCCTCCGTGGCGGGCGGCAGGATGCGCGGGACGGGGAGCCCGATCCCGATGCAGCTACCGCGCTTGAGTCGGGTGTTGATAGCCACCTAGACTCCCCACTCTCCGCGCACGAACGTCGTCGCATCGTCGGAGAGCGCAGCCGTCGATACGTCACCGGAGTTTGCGTCGTTGCGGAGCGTCTGCGTCGAGTCGGTCTGCGTGATCCTGTTCCGCGCCAGCATGAACAGCCACACGAGCTTGTCCTTGAGCGTGGAGGTCGCCGCGGGAACGGCGCCAAGCTCGGCGAAGGTGTCGGTGTCGATCGCGCCGAGCGAGCCCTTGAAGTCGGGAAGACTGCCGCCGATGGCCTCAACGCCGGCTCCGGAGATCGGCGCGACCGCCTTGATCCCGTCGCCGCTGGTTCCCCCGCCGGTTGCTAGGACACCGTGCCCCGTCGCCCCGCCCGTTGTGGCAACGCCCGACCCCGTACCGTTGCCCGCCACCGAGATACCGTCGCCGTTGCTGGCCGCCCCAGCCACTACGACCATGCCATGCCCGCCGGCAACACCGGGCGATCCTTCGGCCTTGATACCGGGATTGCCGCTGGCCCCGGTCGTACCTAAGCCGTGGAAACCGACCCCGCCCGATCCACCGCCTTCAGCCTTGAAGCCCGCCCCGGTGCCCGCGCCCTTGGCCTTGAAACCATCGGAGTTCGACCCTTGGGCTTCGGCTGCGAATCCGTAACCGCTGGTAGCTCCCCCCTTCAGGTTGCAACCGTGCCCCGTTGCTCCCCCGGTCGATTTCCATCCGGCCCCGGTTCCATTTCCTGTCGTATCTAGGCCGTGTCCAGAACCGCTAGTCCCGGCAGCGATCACCAATCCGCTACCGGTTGCCCCACCGGTGATCGTCATCCCGGCGCCCGCACCGTTCCCGAGCAACTTGACCGCTTCCGCCGAAGCACCCCCGGTGATCTGCACCGCTGCACCGCTGGCCCCGTTCGTAATCTCCAGCGCGCCCGCCGCCTCACCATTCCCGGCGATGGTTACCTTCGTGAACTTGACCGCCGCCCCCGTCGGGCTGTTTTTGAAAATGGCCTCGATGTTGTCCGCTGCCGTGGTGTCCGTCGAGATCGCGGTCACGTCCGCGCTCACGAGCCCGCCGGCCGTGATCGGCACCGCTGCACCCGTTGACGTGATATTCGTTGCTGCCGTGACCGTGCGTGCCGCCGTACTCCAAACCTTATCAGCCGCCGCCTGCGAGAACTCAGCCGATCCGATGGCATCAGTCGCGATCGCATCGGCAGTGATGGCACCCGACGCGAACGCCCCGACTCCGATGCCGCCGGTTGTCAGCGAGTATCCTGTCTTGTCGTTATTCGTCCCGACCGTCACCGCGCCAGTCGCCACCGTGATCGTGCCGCCCGTGCTCGTGATGTTCGTCGCCGCCGAGAGCGTGCGCGTCGTCTCGCTCCACACCGACTGATCCACCGAGAACGTGTGCAGCATCGCCGTCGCGATCGAGTCCACCGTCGCGGTGATGCGGATGCAGTAGTCCTTCCCGTTCTCGTATCCGTTCGCAGTCGAGAGCGTGATCTGTTCGGAGTAGAAGCCGATCGTCCCGGCGTCATCAAGGAGCGCCATCGATCCCGTGGCAATCGCCGTTCCCGTCTCGTCTTCGTAGACGCCATAGCTCGGCGCGCTCGCGGCGTCGTACACCGTCCCGTCGGCCTTGAGCGACTGCACGTAGAAGGTGAGCGTGTCGTCGATCTTTCGGGAGCCGAGGTGAGCCATCTACCCTCCTGCCAGCATCGGACGACCGCTCCCGCCGAGTTGTTCGAGACCGAGCGACACCTTGCCCGCGGGCGCGACGTAGGGCACATACTCGACCAATCCCCAGATTGCCGAGTACCACGTATCGGGAGCGGCATCGGGGCACTGCACGCCGATCTGAGCATCATCAATCGTGGCCTGCGTCCAGGCGACTGAACCGTTCGGATTGAGGTAAAACGGCTCCTGCAAGCGCGGCAAGCTCGTGCCGTTCGTCCGCCATACGGCATCCACGCTGAGCGAGCGCGTGGCCGACGACAGCGCCTCCGTACCGCTTACGAGAACACCGAGCTTCGTGGTCGTCGGAAGGCTTATGCCGGTAGCAGGACAGTGACGACAAGCAATCGCGATCAGCTTGACAGTATCGCTAGACCCGATCCCGCATGCCGTAGCTTGGCAGTAGAACCGCTCGTTGTTCGATTCGAGCTTGTAATAGTCCGTGGCATCGTTCGGCGGGTTGTCGTCCACCTGCCCCCAGTCGTACCCGGAGTCGGTGCCGCCCCGTGAGCCTTGCGCGTAGCTGCCCACATCGTTCGGCACGACCTGCACGATCTTCCCTGCTACATCCGGCCACGAGGTCTCATAGCTGCCGGCAGTATCGTTCACCGCTACATCATCAATCGTGAAGTTGAAGGGAACTGTCGTGGTAACGTTGGAGCCGGGACCGACATAGATACTGTCTGCATACGTCTGACTCGTGCCGCTACCGCTGGCGAACTCGGTCGCGCCAAGCCGACCGGCAGCGCTGCCCCCGTTGCCCGCCGCCGAGAGCCCGACCACGTACCATTGGCCAGTGGAAAGCTGCGCCGAGTTGCTTCCGATCTGTGCGGTATTGCTCCACAGTTGGAGATACCCGGTAGAGGTCAGCTTGATTTGCGCGATCACCGCGCCCGCGGAGCTTGTTATCGACAGGATGTGCTGAGCCGTCCCATTGTCATGAATACCGTTGAAATAGTAAGCGATGCGCACATACTTCGTGCCCGACGATGACGCAGCCACCTGCTTGTAGAGACTCGCTCGTTGACCATTCGTCATGTAGAACTTCGTGCCGTAGACGCCGCTCCTGAAATAAGTCGCATCGTAAGTAAGAGTGCCGGTCGCGTCGTAGCCATCCCAGAGCACGCCATCGGTCCCGTCCGTCGAGGCCATCTCCCCGCCCGATGTGAATAGACGGCCCATCAGGGATACCTGTAGTAGATATTCGTGGCGTGCGTGTCATCGGGAACGACGGACGGATCATCCCCGAAGTACGCTGCGCAGCGGTGCTTCACGACGTCCATCGTGACCACGTAGTTCTTCTGCCACTGCGTGACTTGTGTCCACAGCGCGTCCATCTGGCCGTCTTCCTCGACGCAGATGTCCACGTAGCACGCCGGGCCGAGCGGATCGTCGCGCTCGATTCGGTGGTCTACGCGCACGGTGATCCCCGCCTGGCCGAGGAAGGCGACGAGGTTGTTCATGAACCCTCGTCGCCTTGCCTCGGTCGTGAAGATCACCGTGCCCTTGACGCGCCAGTACATCATCGCCGGTTATGCACCGAGAAGCGTATGGTTCACGTAGACCTTGAGCGTATCGCTCGCCGTCTTATCGAAGGCGGTTGCGAACTTGAAGCCCGTCAGGATCGGCTCGCTCGCCCCGTGCGCCGCGTTCGTGATGATCCAGTGCGAGATGGGGTTCCCATCTTCCGCCGTCGATTGGTGAAAATCGCCGGTCGTGTACGCGACAGCCCAGCTCACGACGTTGACCCCGCCGCCCGTGTTGTCGGTCGCGGTATCGTTCCGCTTGGGATAGCCGCCCGTGTGCGCCTTCTGCGAACCCGCTGCGCCCGGCGTGAAATCGCCTCGGTCGCTCGCCTTGACTGGATTGCCGCCCGCCTCGGAGCAAGCCGTCGCGCACTCGTGCTCACCGAAGGCGTTCGTCGGGCTCTCCCCCGCCGCCTTCTGGCAGTACCAGATATCACCCGCAGTCGTAACGATGTTCGCCGCCGGGATCAGCGTGCACTCACCGTTCGCGTGCCCGAGGAAGGCGAGCACGTTCTGCCCGATCGGCACCGTCTCGTCGTAGTCGGGAAACCAGAGCCCGCCCTTGCTCCGGTAGACCCTAGTGACCAGCTTCGGAAGGGACCAGCGAGATCGAATCATCCTTCTCACTCCTTACCAGCGCGATCGCGGACTCGCGGATCGGCAGCTTGACATTCTCGATCGAGTCGTCATCCGGATCGTCGCCCAAGTGAACTTCTGCCATGTCTTCTTCGCGTTGCCCTTCCGGTGTCACAAACCGCACGCGACGCGGCCCGTCCGTCGTGTCAACAATCTCGTCCATCGTCACCCCTCGACCATCGGCTCGGCCAGGCATCGGCAGTTGATGACCTCACCCGGCGCGCCGCTCGGATCGCCTGGGTAATAGAGCCCGTTCGAGAACGGCTCCCCCACATCCCGCACTTCGCCGCCCACTCCGCCCTCGGCCTCGTCCTTGTGCGACTCGCGGACGAAGTTGTCCGCCGCGTTCACCCATCGGTGCCGCTCGACGCCTATCTGCGTGAACGCCTCGTAGCGCGCGAACCCCGCAGCCGCCTCGGCTTCCGTGCGCGCGATCCGCTCGGCGCGCACATACGGCCCGCCGCGCTCTGGCGTCTCGGCCGACGCAGCCACCGCCTGGCGGATGCGGTCGGTCATTTGCTTGAGCGTCTCGCCCGCCTCAAGCCCCGCGTTCAGTTCGTCCCGAATGTCGTCGAGGAGCCGCAGTACCACCGCTTCGATCCGTTCACGGTCCCTCTGAACCATCGACAGAACCCGCGAATGTCCATAGTCGAAGGCCAGCCCCGAAGCCACCTCGTTGAGCGCATCAGCGCCGAACTCGGCAATCAGGTTGCGGAAGACTTGCGCGTGCAAGTCCTTCGCCTGTGCCACGAGTTTCACTTGCTCTGGTAGGTAGGATTCGATGGGAGCGGGTAACGAGATCGACAGTGGGACAAGCGGCTCCTCGGTATCCTCGGCAGCACGTGCGGGCGGGAGCGGCGGGCGCTTTCGCACGTTGGCTACCACTTCTCGCTCCACGCGGTAGAGAAGATCGTTCCATACGACAAGGAGTCGATTCTCCGCGCGCATGAGCGAGGACTCGTAACGGCGAAGGAGGATGCGGGATCGCCCGACGACCTTCGCCGCACGCGTGGTCGCGGGAACGGTCCCCCGGTTGGCGGCGGCGTCGGCGGGAGGAACAGGTACCGACGCCGCCGCCTTGGCTGCAATCTGCTGCTGGGTATGCTCGTCACGCTCCTGCTTAGTGAGCGCGGGAACGTAAGACGTCGAGAGGAGCGGCTCCTCGGCGCCAGGATAGGGCGGGAGCCCAAGCTCTTCGCGCAACTCCGCGCGCGTGCGCAGGCCCGTGCGTACCCAGATCTCCTCCCGCTGCGCGCGCGCGTTCAAGTCCTCCTGCAAGACCTTGATGTTGGCCGTGTCGAAGGAAAGGCGCTGCTTGCCGCTGGGATCAAACGGTCTAACGATGAAGCGAGTGAGCGTCGTCCCCAGCCGGCGGATGATCGGCTGCAGCTTGTGAATCCAATAGGTCTTTAGCTGCATCTCGACCTGCGCGTAGTTCGCCTGCTTGAAGTCGCCAACGATCGCGGGCGGCACCCCGAGCGCGCCGAGTACCTCCTCGCGCGTCATGCGCATGAGGCCCTCGAAGCCCATATCCTTGTGCGCGCCCTCGATCGCCTGCCACTTGAGCCCACGGTCGAGAATCAGCGTGCCGAAGGCGTTCTCGGTCCCCGTCCAGTTGTCGGCCACGTCCTGCTCGAGGCGCTGAAACTCGTTCTCGTTGATCGTCTGATCGGTCGTGAGGATGCCGCCTGGGGCAGCGCCGCGATCGAAAAACCGCGAGTTCCACGTCATTGCCGCGATCATCGACTGCGCCGCGACACGCACTGGAGCGAGCGGAGAGAGGCGGCCCCCGATCGGTTCCCGTGGAGAGAAGTAGGTGATCGGGATCACCATCTCGGGGGCCAGCGCAACCGTCTCCTCATAGCTCCGGTACTCCCAGCCCTTCAATTCCCCGTTGGCCAGGATCACCGGCTGCACGCGATCGGGGCGAAGCGGCCAGAGGCGCGGTTTCGGGAGGCCGATCCCGTTCAGGAGGTACGCGCCTCCGGCCAGCTCAAGGTAGGTGACAATGCACTCCATCAGCTCGTCACCCGACATGCACCAGTTGGGATCATTGAGGATAGCGAGAGCGGGGTGATCCTCGATCTCATCATCACGGGGATCTGGACCACGGCGAACGACTCGCGGTAGGCCGGCAATGTCCATGGCCACGCGAGACACCGCGCCGTAGATCCAGCCGAGCCGCTCGTAGAGAGAGATCGCGCCAAGGGTCTCGCTCGCGCCCTCGACGGAAAACAGCGTACCGCCCGAAGGTGGCGTGATCCTGAGCTTGACGGAGCGTGGACGCGGAGCCCTAGTGATCTCGGGCTCGGCCGCCGCAAAGGAGAAGGCTACTTGCTCGCTGATCGGTCTCCCCGCCCCGGTTGCCACCGATGGCGTTGCGAGACGTAAATCACAAGTCCGTGCGCTTTGTCAATAACACAAACATGTTTGCTATTCTCCTGTATGCATCAAAAGCGACTCACGCCGCCTCGCATGGGTTGCACCGGGCGCAGTACCGGGCGGGATAGCCGTCGCACCGTAGGAGCCCGGTCGCCGCCTACAACTTGGGCGGCATAGGCCAGCACGTCGACCTGATCGTCGTGGTATTCCGCGTCGGGGCGCCTTCCATCCTCAAGGGCGCCGGGTCGGGTGGCCCCGTCGGGCTCTCCCGTGAACGAGAGCAGCTCAGCCTCAAGGTTGGGAACCCACGGCGCCCCTTCGCGGAAATAGACCGTCCCGGCAGCCATTCGCGCTTGGAGCGGGAGCGAGCGGCTGAACTTGTCCCGATCGGCGATCAGTTCCCGCACCGGGAGCCCATCGGCCACCGCGGCCTGGACGAGCGCGAGCTGGTAGCCGGTGCGCTCGATCCAGACGGTGCCGAGGCGGTTCGAGGTCACCGCCCGCCGGATCGCCGGCACCTGATCAGGACCGCTCAGCCGTCGCCGGTCCAGGTCGAGGAGGAGCAAGTCCCGGTCGGGCGAGGCATGGCAGGAGCCGATGACCGTGTAATCCGCGGTGACCTTGAGCGACGCCGCGAGGTCCACCGTGCCGAACCGGAACCCCTGATCGACGCCGACCGTCTTCCCGCCGTCCAGGTCGAAGGCGAACCCGCCCTCCATCTCCCGGTAGTACCGGAACCAATCGGCCTTGAAGATCGCGCCCTCGGTGTCAATAAACTCGGCAAGGTACTCCTGCCGGAAGAGGAGCGGCGCTATCGTCTGGCGGGCCTCCTCGATCTCATCCGGGTAGATGATCGGGTTAGCCGAGGTCGGGTAGCGCCAGGACTCCCAGCCGGGGCGGGACTGAGCGTCGAGGAAGAGCCGCTTGAACCACTTACCGTTCCGCTTGTAGGACGGGGTCGAGATGAAGATCGCCCAGCCGCGGCGGTCGGATAGGGCGGGACGGAGCACCTGCCACACTTCCTCCGATTGGTGCGCCGCCTCGTCGATCACCAAGCCGTCAAGCCCTGGACCGCGGAGCGAGTCGGGCTCATCCCCCGACCGGACGGAGATCTCCCCGCCGCCCTGGAACATGAGCTGGCGCAGATTCTCGACCTTGTGCGTCCATGCCCCGTTGAGGGTCGCCTTGAGCCACGGCCAGATGATCAGGTTGGCCAGTTCGGCCGTGCGGGTCACCCACCAGATGCGCTTCCCCCGAAGGCCGCCGGGGAACATGGGGAGCCCGTTTGCCAGGATCGGGCCGTGGCCAAAGGTGACCGCCCATCCGCCGATGCCTTCCGTCTTCCCGAACCGCCGGCCGCAGCAGGCGACCTTGAACCGTGCGTCCGAGTTGAGGATCGGTACGTGCGGCGGGAGGGGCTCCCGAAGGTCAATCGACGGCATCCATCCTCGGGGGCGGGGCACCGACCGAGGAGTCGCGTCGGAGGTCGTCCACGGTCGGGAGCTGGCGGTTACAGCGGCGATCGTACGCGGCGATGATCCCGGCGCGATCCCACGATGCCCGCCAGGAGAGCGGGGCGATCCCAAGCCGGGCTCGGGCCGCCTCTCGAGTGCGGCGGTGGATCCCGATGGCCAGGCGGGCGCGGTTGAGCCGCCGCTTGGCGAACCGCGGCAGCGGATCCCACTGGCGCACCATCTCGGCCAGGACGAGGAGGAACAGGGGGATGAGGGCCACAGCAAGGACGGCGAGCGGGGTCATGGCAGGAGAACCCGGATGGTGCGCGCCGCCCGGCGCTGGCGGGTGATCGCGCCCTTCCGCTCAAGCGCATCGAGGTGCCCCATGGCTACGCGCGTCGAGTGCCAGCCGAAGGCTCGCACGATCTCTCGGAGCGTGGGCGAGTAGCCGTGCTCGGCAACGTAACCCGAGATCATGGACAGGACTTCCCGCTGCCTACTCGTGATCTCCTTCACTGATATTCTCATCGGTTCCCCTTTGGCCGTTTCCATTCCCGCCAGCCGGGAGCACCTCGGCTGGCACCTCGATCGCCCGCTTTGCCATCCAGTCGGTTGCACCTATGACGTTGATGGTCAACACGTTAACCGATGGAGCATTGCCCGCGAGATCGCCGCGGAACTCCCCGATAGCGCGCGCGTAGGGAAGCGCCTGGTTGATCGCCTTCAGGGCGAGGTGCTTCGCCTCGCGGTCGTGGGTCAACTCGGCCTCGCGCGCCATCCGCTTGAGCATGCCGTAGAACTCCCGAAGGTCGGCGATGAGGTCGGAGTTGGGCGACTCAAGCTCTCGGCGGTAGGCGGCGGCAAGCTCGGCGGGCATCCGCTCGACGTATCGCCTGACCGATTCCCGCCCGACGCCGAACTGGCACGCTATAGCACGGAAGGGAACACGCGCCAGGATGGCCTCCTCGATCTCCCGGCGCCGCGGGTGGTGCTCTACTAGCCCAGGACGACCCGCCATGCCTACTCCCCCAGAGAATCGTGTCCTGTGGCCCCTGGCGCATTCCTCGACGCCAGGGGTCGGACAAGTCGAACACCACGATATCGGTAGACGCACGAGAGACCGCGAGCGTCGTAGCCGAGCCAGTAGACATGAACCGGGACTCGGGTTGTGGTCGTGCCCGGCAGGGAAAGGCCACAAGGGGAGACGTGGACGATGCGCGGCATGGTGGCGGGATCGAGATCGTAGGCGCTGCCATCCTCGGGTCCACCTAAGAACTGTACGCGCACCCGCTTGGCAACCATGGCGACTTCGCTTTCTTCCGGTTGTAGCAAGCTATCGCACCTTGGGATGGGATAAGTCAAGTCGCGCCCTCCGCGCGACTAGGGCGACCATGATGCGGGTCGAGAGGTCGAGGAGGGTACAGGCCATGGCGGGGTCTCCTCCCGTGGTGGCTGCCCAAGGGCGTGGAACCGCCCAAACTTGAGCCCGCTTGCGAGCCCATGAAGCCCAAGCGGCGAGGTCTCGCTGGTAGGTGTCCTCGTCGTCCCAGGTGATGGCCTGGTTCCGATAGGCGATCTCCGAGATGGAGTCGGGAGTGGGGAGTGGGGAGGTCATTGGGGGGTCACCCTTGTTGCAAGGCTCCTTGGCCCCGACCGCGTACCTTGTTGCATGTTGCACGCCCCCCCTATAGGGGGCGTGCTGCAACAAGGCTCAGCGGGGGGCCTTGTTGCGAGACAAGCAAGCGCAACAAGGCCGCAACATGGCTTGCAACAAGGCCGTGCAACAAGGCTATTCATCTCTGTGCTCCATCCCGGTGAACCAGAGATCAGAGACTTTCCCGTTGCGCGACATGCCTCCGGGCTCTGAGTGAACGCGTCCTTCTAGCCGTAACGCCTTGAGATGCCTAGACATCGTGGCCTTATCGTAGGGTTTCCCGGTTTTAGGGTTGAACGGCAGCAATTCTGAGAGCTGGGAAGCCGTAAGGCCGGGATTGGTCTTAATGATCTCGTCCAAGTCATCACGGACGAGATCCTTAGCTTCGGTTGGGGTAGGCGGCCGGTCGATGCGTTCAAAGGTACCTTCCGGGGTCTGCTTTAGGTAGATCGGGTCGATGGGGATGCCGAGGTTAAGCTTTTTGATCATGAGGCAGACGGTGCCACGGTCGGAGGTGAGGTTGAGGACGGTGTTGGGGTCGCTCAGGAGGCGGGATGAGCCGCGGGGATGCTGGGAGCCAAGCTCGGGGTTCGGGTGCCCCTCGTGATGGTTGAGGATTACCAGGGGGCCGCTGGCGGCGAGCTGTTCGGCGATAGAGAGGACTTGGCCCATTTCCTGGGCGGCGTTCTCGTTGACCGAGTGGGCGCGGGAGAGCGGGTCGAGGACTACTACCTGGATCTCGAGGTCTCGGATCCAGGCGAGGAGGGCGGGGAGGGTGAGTGGATGGAGGAGGTCGATTTGGCCTTTCAGGGTTGGGCGGCAGACGATGTGAATGCGGGAGAGGGCGGCGGGGTCGCTGCTGGACAGGGCGATGAAGCGATCCCCGATGTAGTACCGGGGGAGTTCCAGGGAGATGAAGCCGACGGTGCAGGGGCTGGGGATGGGGATGTCGAGCCAAGGGCGGCCGGCGGCGATGGCGTGGGCGAGCTGGAGGAGGAGCCAGGTCTTTCCGAGGCCGGGCTGGCCGTAGAAGACGGCGACGGTGCCGTGGACGAGGAGTCCGTCCCCGACGATGGATGGCGGTTTCTCGCCGAGGTTAGCGACGATCGAGGCGGCCGGTTCCGAGGCGCGGGCGATCCACTGCTCGAGTTCGCCGTGGCCGTTGCGTTCGAGGGCGGTCAGGGTAGAGCAGACGGTCGAGGCGAGTGAGGCGAAGCGTTCGGGGAGGAGATCCCCGGAGGTATAGAGTTGGGCGCCCAGGAGGAGGGTTTGGATCTGATCCGAGTAGAGTCGCTTGGCCTGGGCATCCATTCGGGGGCTTCCGTTTTCCTTTGGGGCACGGTCCATGTGCGAGCGAAGGATGAGAAGGGGGATGCGGGGGCGGTCGCCGCGTTGACCGTCGAGGGCCGCCCCCGCGGGCTCGGGATTGTCGGGTTGTGGGATCAGGTCATCGACCACCTCCTTTCGTGGGTTGAACGGTGCCCCAACCATGACTGCCCGGACCGGCCGCGCCGCGCCCAACCATGCCTTGCCTCGCCCGGCCGTGACCTGCCTCGCCCTGACTGCCCCGCCCCACCTAGCACCGACACGCCCCACCGGGCCACGACGGGCCACGACGGGCCCTGCCCTGACTGCTCTGCCAAGCCGCGCCCGACACTGCCGAGCCGGGCCCCGTCCTGCCACGCCTTGACTGCCACGCCGGGCCCGGCCTAGCCCCGCCTTGCCCTGCCGTGCCGTGACTGCCAAGCCAAACCTGGCCGAGACCGGCCCGGCCGTGCCATGCCCTGACTGCCACGCCTGGCCATGACGTGCCTCGCCCCGCCCTGCCTAGCCCGGCCCGGCCGTGCTAGGCCACGCCGTGACTGCAGCGCTCCGCCACGCCGTGCCGCGCCTTGCTAGGCCATGACTGCCTCGCCGCGCCTTGCCTTGACACGCCACGCCAGTCACGGCCCCGCCCTGACTGCCCCGCCTCGCCTAGCCCGGACACGCCTTGCCCCGCTACGCCTAGCAACGACTGCCCCGCCATGCCTTACCCTGCCGGGCCTTGCCCTGCCGAGCCCGGCCATGACTGCCTCGACTCGCCTTGATTTATTCGGGGGTTTCGACAATGAATCCAGATGTACTGGAAGGTCGCCAGGGTCCAATGCCGGTGCGGCCATCATCCTTCGGCGGGCGCGCACCCTTCTTCTTTCCCCGCCGATTCGACTTGTGGTAGGACTCGCGCGCCTTCCTTCCCGCCTCGATCAGCATCTCCACTTCCGTAGCAAAGCTGGCGATACGTTCGTAACGCTCCTCCCACGCTTCGTGTTCTTTCAAGGCATTCGTGACGACCTGCTCTCGCAAGTCTTGGTCAACCATGATGTCTTTGGTCGCGCGGTAGGCTCGCTCCTGATGTTTCACCACGGGGAAGTAGGCACGGAACGATCGCTTCGTTCCCTTCGTGGTGACGATGATTTCCACGATGCTGCGCATGAGATAGCGGGCAGTGGAAATGCGATCACGCTGCGCCGCTAGAGTGTCGTTCCACTCGAACTCCCCGTGGTGGGGAGCCCGCGTATCGCGGGCATCCTCCACCACGGCCTCCGGGTCGAGCTTCCCTCCGTTCCTCTTGCGCAGCTCTGCGAACCGCTTGCCGACGGCGGTCGCATCGGACTTGATCCTGGCGCCGTCAGCCCATTGATAGGACTCCAAGGCTAGCCCTCCTTAACGGCAAACATGCCATGCGTGCCGTTCTTCTGTGGACGCCAGTCTCCGACACCGATGCAGAACCCCGCATAGTTCAGGAGGTTGGCGATCTGCTCGATGGACATGACGCGCGGGTTGTAGAGGATGCGGAGCTTGCATTCCCAATTCTCATCGTGTTCGCCACGGTAGCGGATATCGGGCTTGCGCTGACCGATTCGGACGATGTCCTCACGGATATGCGGCTTCACCTTCTCAACGGGGATCAAGTCACCCAGGACGTAGAAGGCGCCCCGCGCGACAACCTTGGTGATCCCCGGCAGGAAAGAGCACGCATCGACAGCGGCCAGCTTGAAGGCCGATGCCGGGATGCAACTGCGCCCAGCCGAGTCGAGGTAGAGGCTATCCCGGTAGTCCTGTTCGGGATCTTTCGCTTCGCGAGGCTCATCGGCCTGCTGCATGTGCTTCTGCAGCATGATCCGCTTGTTCTTGACCGACCACTTGTGTGGGATGTGAGAAGTTCTCCCGCTCACAGTGAGGGTCGTCTCCTTGAGTTCGATCTTCGGAATGGAGACGATCTGCTCTCCCTTGGGGCCCTTCTTTGCTTTCTGCTCGAGGATAGCGGTGGCGACTTGCTTGGCGCCGTTTCCGGCATCCCTGGCGAGCCGATTGATGGTTGCCGCTTTCATTCCTTTCCCTCCCATCCGATGACGGCCAGGGCCTCGTCGAGCGTGGACACGATCGCGTAGGCGCCGGGCCAGGTTTCAGCGAGTCGTTTCTGTGATGGCTGGATGCGTGACGGTGAGCGGCGGTCGGGCCGTTTCACTTCCAGCAAAATCGTCTTTCCGCGGTAGCCGACGGCGAGGTCGGCCTCGGCGTTGAGGACGAGCACACCGATCTCGAGGGCGCGGAGGCCCGCGACGATGGCGGCCTGGTTCGCGTCGGCCTTCCGCGCGCGCCGGGGCTGGACGGTCATGATTGGGCGCGCCTCCACGCGGCACGGCGGGCGCGGTTGTTGCGGCGGCGGCGCTTGGACGGCGATCTATGCAGGCGGGTACGGCCGAGCGGCCATTGCTTGTCACCGACCATCTCAACGTAGGCGTCGGTCGGCATGATGACGCCAACTTGAGACGGTGGAATGCGAAAAAACTCGACTTGCAGAGCCCGATACTCGGCCATGAACCTCCTGAACGACTCCGCGTTGAACGACTCGACCGGCACGACGTAATGCCGCATGCGCTCCGGAACCATTGCAGCCAGCGTTTCGAGCGCCTTCCCGGCGAAGGGCAGGGCGCACAGGGCGGCAAAGAAGCGGCGGCGGTCCATCACGACCGCCTCAGCACGTCGATGGAGAGCGGGCCGATGCAGGCGTGGAAGGGCCAGGGGCCGGAGACACGGTAGGCGTGGAAACCCGGCTCGAGGCAACGCGGGTAATGCCGCCCGATCCGCACGCGCCACGGCCCGCGCTTCCACCGCTTCCATGCCCACGCGGCGGCGAAGGCGGCGGCGAGGATCGCGGCGGCACGGAGCGCGTCGGGCGCGATCAGGTAGTACCACCAGGGCTCGGGGATCATCACTTTTCCCCAAGCAGGCGGCGCGCGGTTCCGGTCATGTAGAGATGAGCCGCTTGCGACACACCGTAGAGCGTCCGCATCTCGGATGATTGGTCGTCCGGCTGTATGCACTCCATGCGGATCCTGAAGTCAATGCCGCGCACGATCACCCATACCGGCGAGTTTGCCCATCCCGGCCCCGACGCGCTCTCTGCAAAGGCGGTGATGATCGTCTCGCCTTCGGCAATAGACTCGATCATCACTCCCCCACTATCCGCGCCAGCGCGGCGTCGTCCATAGCCTGCACTTCGCTGACCAACTGGCACATGTGCATGTGCGCGTCGTCCCCTACGCGACGACGCGGCTGCGTGACGTGCGCCACGATACGGTCGCGCACCTTCCGCGCGGCGTCGAGGCGGGCAGCGGCGATGCGCTCCTTGAACTGCCTCTCCATCGCGGCCATTTCCTCGGCCACGGGATCGTGGTCGGGTTCAAACGGATTGGGTGTGTCCATCATTCCTCGTCCTCCATCGCTGCGGCCCAGGGGATCGGCTTGTCTCGCCACGACGCGAAGTCTGCCCGTTCCGCCCGCACGGCGCGCTCGATGCACTCGGCGGCGAGTTCAGCGGCGTGCGCCCAAGGACTTGTCCCCATCATCTGCGCGTTGTGCATCGCCGTCTCTATCCACTCCACGAATCGGGCGCGGTCGGGGTCGGTCATGGCTGTTCCTCCCGCGCGGAGGCCTCGATGGCCCGTATCGTTTCCGTTCGATCTATCCAGTCTCGTTGGTGGACGTAAGTAGAAGGGGCGGCCCGCGCGATGGCCGCCGCCTTGGCGTAGGCTTCGGCCTTGCCCGCGGCGTAATGCACCGACTGCTCGATGCTCTGGCTGATCTCCGCTGCCGTCCTGAGGATCTTGCCCTCTGGCCCCAGCAGCACCCGGCGCGCCGCCTCGGGGACCAGGGCGAGGCACTCGTCGTCGCTGACTTCCCACCATCTGCCGACATGCAGGCCCCTGGCAATTCCAGCGCGCACGGCGGCGATCATCGCCGCGCGGGGAGTGAGGGGATGGGGAGACGCTGCGGTACTCTCCGCAACTCCACCGGCCGAAGCAACTCGGGAGTCAGCCGATAGAAGGTTGGACCCCGTCTCCCCAATCGAAAGCGGGGGCTCGGCCAGCATCTCCCGCTCGCACCGCTCAGCCCATCCGGTAATGCGAGGTAGCGGGGGCTCGGTCTGCTGCGCCCCAAGGACCGATGGTTGGGTAGGCCCGGACACCCCCGCAGTCACATTGGCGCGGGGTCCGCTGTCCCCGGCACCGGAGTCGCGTACACGGGCATCACCTCCCGTCGTCACCTTCTCGATGGTTGTATGCACGACGCGGACCTTTCCAAGCTGGCGATCCACTTTCTCTAGAACCCACGCCACGTTGTCCTCTGCAAGCGCCCACTCCTTAAGTTCAGGAGTACCATCTCGCGCTTCCTCGTAGGCGTAGTGGTATGCCCACGCGGCTGCGAAGCGGGCGATGGCGAGGTCGCGCTCGGCGCTCATGGCTTGGCCTTCTTCCATAGTTCGGCCAGCACAGCCTGGCATGCATCAAACTCAATCTCTGCCTTGTGTAGCCTGTCCTTGAATCCAGGAGGCAACTCAACGACTTTGCCGGCGGTGTATCCTTCAATGTGATCGACAATCCAATAGACCGGCCACCATTCGTCCTGGTCCACGCGCGCTTTCATCGTGCCACCTCGTAAGTAGGGCGGCGGGGCGAGGACGGGTATCCCGCGCCGTCGAGCCGGTTAGATGGCGACTCTCTCGGCGTGCCCCGCCGCAACTCGTACTTGGCCGCGCGCAGCAACTCGAGCCCGCTCCGCGCCTCCAGGGTCAGCCCGATCCACGCGTGCTGGTGGCGCAGCCGCTCGGCTTCCCGCTCGCAGATCAAGTCAAGGATCGCCGCCGCCTGCTCGTAGGTCAGCGAGATGCGTCCGGTCATTGGCTCGTTCCTCTTCTGGCATGGCGGCGCGCCCTGAATTGTTCCCACGCATCGCTCTTTGGTTGCGCCATGCCTAGTCCCTTGCACCACCAATCGTTTCTGAGTAGCACCTTGCACATGCGCCGCCATGACGGCGACCAGCACTTTGCTTCAAGTTCAGGCGGCGCCTCGTCTGGAATATCTTGATAACCACGTCTACGCCATCCCACGATGAACTTTTTGAATCTGATGGTGTAGTGATCGCGTGTCTTCTTTGGCATCGTCTGCAGTAGTAGATTGCAGAAACTGCGCCATGTGTGATGAGGCGGCTTGGTAATCTTCCCGTAGCCGGCGACATTGCCCTTCTCTTCAACGTACATCGCCCCGGAGTTGGCACCGTTCACTCGCGCCACTAGCTTGAACCAGGTGGCAGGCTCCAGGATGTGATAGAGCCACAAGCCGCGCCGTTGATCGTCACCGAATGGCTGGCACAGTCGTTGACTTGCAAGCGGGACGCCAGCTAGGTGCATTTTATCGTAGATGCGGTTGTGCGCTAGGTGCGGGTACTTCGCGTGGAAGCGCCAGATATCCTGAGTAGTCCAGTCGTAGATCGGATAGATGTTATAGGTATCGGCCACGATCTTCGTGGTCCATCGATGGCCGCGGAAAGTAAGGTTGCGCTTCTCCCATGTTGCCACCGCGCAGTAGCGATGCAAGCTCTCCTGGGCTCGAATACCGATGAACCCGGCGGTGCGCTCGCCCTGTCCGTACCACTCCCCGAACAGCACGATGAACTCCTCGAACTCCATCCCCGGCACTGCGAATGGATAGTCGTGCTCCGTCTTAGCGCCCACCGGCTTCTCGCGCACCCAGATATCGCGTTTTTCTGGATCCCAGCACGTCCAGCGTGGTTCATAGTTCGTGACGGCATTCCGCAGGAGCATGGGCATCGCGATCCAGTGGGGATCGATGTAGTCCCGATAGCGTCGGAACATATCCTCCACGTGCGCTATCGTGTCGGCGTACTGCGCCTCGAAGTCAATGAACATGACTCCGACCTTCCGCTGGCGCTCTTTGGCCGCTTCCATGACGAGATGCAGGAGGACGCTGCTATCCTTCCCGCCCGAGAAGGCGACATATGCGCGCGGGAAGTTGTCCATGATGATCGCGATCCGCTCGCGCGCGGCTGCAAGTACATCCTTGTCCGAGAACTTCTTGATCGCCATCAGTAGATCTCCATCTGGCGATCGTAGGAGTATGCTTCTTCCATCGTGACCGGATCGCGGCCGTTGTCCTTGAGCCAAGTATTCAGCGCGGTGAGCGCCGTCTCATTGGCGAGCCGTTGCTCTTCTTCCGAGAGAAGGTAGAACCCGCTCCGATAGACCGCTGGAATCCCAAGCGCGTAGCACGCTGCCGCCTGACCTAGCCACGCGATCCGGTTCATAGCGCGGTTCGTCAAGTAGTGCTCGCATGAATGCTTCCACTCGTGGATCACATGGTCGAGCGCATCGGCAAAGGCGGGAAGATCGGACAGGAACTTGCGGTATGCCTCCTCGCACTCCATGCGAGTCGTTCCCTCCTTGCTGCTCGCGTAGAACCCGGCCTTGTAGCACTCCCACTTGTCGTAGGTATGGAAGATCCTGGTTTCATCATTCGTGTTCACCGTGCGGACCTGCACCTCGGCCTCAAGTTCCTCTAGGTCGTCGGTCAACTCCTCGAAATCGTTCTCCGTGATGGCGCCTTCGACGGTCCACGACTTCGAAAACTCCTGATCGGAGAAGACGTCGGCTAGTCCCGTTATCTGACAGAGACGAAGGATCTCGTCCTGATCCATGCCGAGTTCCCTGGCGATCCGCTCGTCCGTCCAGTTGCGCCGCTTGAGTTCAACTACGATATCCGACATGGCTTCGACTTGGTGCTTGCCTCGGGCCCGATTGTGCCGGATCGTGGCCGCGATGCGATCTCCTCGGTCCTGTCGTTCTGCGTTGATGATCGAGAGCGGGATATAGCCCTTGATCCGAGAGCGAACAGCGGGAGACTCGCGGGCCACCCGGTTACGGTGGAACCCATCTACCACTTCGTAGTGGTCGCAGTTCTTCCAAGCAACGATCGGTTGCGTGTATCCATCTTCATGGATCGAGTGCTCAAGCAGGCGCATCTCTGGAGGAGCTACGCTGTTGGGGTTGTAGTCATTAGCCTTGACGCTCTCGAGCCTGATCCACTGAACACAATCTACCGGCTCAGTCGCGAACGGGCTTATCTTATGAAGCATGACGCGCAGCAGGTTGATCGTCTCGATTTTGGACTCAAGCGGCTGATTCTCGATCTCCGCGAAGAGTTGCTGCGCGCGCTCGATGATGCTCCCGCCGATCAGGTCGAGTTGCATTTACCGCTCCACATGCTCGATCAGCGCCGCGAGCCCACAGCAGGCGAGGATGACAACCGAGACGACGGCGACTATCAGCGTGAACATCTCCCATCCCTCCCTGGATCTATCCGCGCGCGCTCGGGCGGACACCCTCGTGCGGCTCGGCCGCCTCGATGCGCGCGAAGATGTCGTTGATCTCGTCATCCATGACGGGTGCTACCGGATCCCACGTGGCAGGGCGGCAGCCGGCCGGTGCGGGCAAGAAATACCCAGGGCCGAAGGTCGAGTAGTAGACGTCGCGAGCCGCAAGGAAGGACTGCCAGAGATACTTGTAGCCTTCCCGCGGCCAGATGTAGGAGTCGATCCGTCCCGGCTCGTTCCGGCTCACGACAACCGAGATCAGGAGGAGATCGGGGTCGTGCATGCGCTTCCCCATCGCGTAGGCGGCAAGCTGGACCCCGAACTCATCCCAATGGCGGATCGACTGTCCGGGCTTCGTTGCCTTCGTCTTCCAGTCAACGACGGCCTGAACGTAGCGATCGAGAACGAAGTCAGGCACGCGACAGACGAGGTCAACGCGCCCGCCGTAACCCTCCTCGACGTTGGCGAAGGAGGACTCGACGGAGCTTACGGTCCACCGCTGCGCCTTCCACCAAGTACGGAAGGGGTCCATGTGAGGGGCGAGGTCGGCGAGATCGGCGGGCAAGTCGTGCTCCCCGACGACTGACTCGATTGCCTCATGGAGGCGTCCGCCGAACGCCGCCGCCTCGATCCCCTCACGCTTCGAGTCCTTGACAACGCGGCCGGCGAAGTCGTCATCGCTCTCCCCCGGCTTGCGCGGGAGCGTCAACGCCGAGAGCACGGCCTGGTTCTGCTTCCACGTCTCGAGTGCTGGCCGAGCCACGACCTTGAGGATGGAGGTCACGGAGGGCAGGAGTCCGAGGCGCCGCGCGTCGCGGAGGCCGACGGCTCGCCCGCCGATCTCATGGCAAGGCGAGCCGTCCTTCGCGTACCAGTGCGACCCCTCCTCGGGGGTGTAGAGCGAGGTCATAGCTAGAACGGGATCTCGTCGTCGCCGTTCTGCCCGCCGGCGAGCGCTTCCTCGGGTAGCATTTGCGCGAGCCCGCGCTCGGCATCCACCTCCGCGGCGTAACGCTTCTTCCGGTCCTCCCAATGCGGGGAGCGCACGTAGTCGCTCACGTCGGGAAGTTCGCCCTTCATGGCCTTGGGGAGCGGGGTCGGGACGTGCGCGATCGCGTAGGTGCGCCCGCCCGCGCTCGTTTTGTGCTCGATCGTCATGAGGCACGGCGCCCCGGTGAGCTTGTGGAGCGGGACGCCCCTCTTCGCCTCTTCCTCGGTGTAGGACTTGCCGCGCCATCCTTCGAGGAACTTGCGCAGCGTGGCCTGCGCGTGCATCGAGTTGTTGAACTCGGGCGTGATGACCGCGAGCGTCCCGTCCTCCCGGCGCTCGCCGGTGGCGAAGACGAGGACAACCGAAGGCTGGATCTTCTTATGGCCTTCCCACTCGCGGATGCGCTCGCCCATGTTGATCACGTCAACGCAGACGGCGGTGAACTGGCCCTCGGGATGCGGGGTGTACTGCGGGCCGTTGTTTTTGGCGTAGACCTCATCGGACATCTCTAGTTCCTCCTCTTTCTCTTCTGTCACGGGTTGCACGGGGTTTCCAGGTAACTGCACTTCGATCGTTCGGTGCCCCATCGGGGCGAGCCAATCGCGCGTGTGCAGAACGCGCCCCGGCTCGGTCATCCCTCGCCTCCGTAGTCGTAGTCGTAGGGGTCGTAGGAGTAGGAGTCGCGGCAGCGGCAGGGCTGGAGCTGCCCGCATTCGGGGCAGGGCTCGGGGCAGATGCAGTCGTACTCGCCGCACTGCGGACAGGGCGAGTCGCCGTCCTCGTCGGGGTCAGGAGAAGAAGAGGGGCGATCCGTCTCGGCGGTCGCGTAAAGGCGCACCGCGCCGCCCCCCATGACGGGATCGCCCCCGGAAGCGGTAGTGGCTAGACCTTGGCGGGATGGAGTAGTGAGGGTGGGTTCGCCTAAAGTCTCAGGCGATTCGGGCAAATCGTGCGCAGTGTATATCTTATGTAAAGTTGAGTGTGCAGTAGTCATCTCCTGTGCCCTCCGTCAGTTGGAGTCCCGACTACTACTCTGCCCCGTTCTCGGCTAGCATCTCCGGCCACATCGTATGGTCGGGGAAAAGACGGCGCGGATCGTAGCCTGTCCGCGTTACGAGCCTGGCTAAGAAGGACCAGCTCGGGTTGACGTCTTTCCCTGCCTCGTAACTCGCAATGGTGGCTGGAGATGCGCCAAGCCGCTTGGCTAGCTGTTGTTGAGTCAGCCCAAGTGTGGCCCGGATTTCACGTAGAGCCTTGGTCACGGGATGGGCGGGCTCGGCGCTGTCGGTTGCCATGCCCTCTACCTCGATGGGGAGTTCATCGCTCATGTGGGCAGAATATCCCGGCAATTTCAGGCTGTCAAGCGGAAAATGAGAAATAATCGTATTGATTCAGCGCTCATCACGTGGTAAATTTTTATCCACTCGCCCATGCATCAAGGGGAAACATCAAAGATGGGCCGCGAGGAATTTCGATCGCCGCTCGACCTGGGCGGGAGCGTTACGGCCTTCGTCTACCGGCAGGACTGGCAGTGGCTGTGGGCTGAGGCGAACAAGGCTAGCAGGCTCGCTAGCCGCCCCGGACGGACGGTAGAGGTTCACCCGGCGGACATTCTGCACGCTCTGGTGGCTGCGGCTGCTCTACAGGGGCACCTAGACCTTCCCGTGTCGTAGGTGGAAGGTCAGCGCCCGCCCGATCCAGCGGAAGGTGCCGCCCGCGGCCATGAAGCGCCGAGCTAGATCCCAGTCGTGGGGATGCGGGCACCCCTCGTCGTAGCCCCCGAGCTGCCGCCAGTCGTCCCGGTGGAGAGCACCGAGGAACATATAAGGAGTCGGGCGCCCGGCCCCGCAGTAGACCTCGACGTCCACCGCTCCGATCCGCTGCCGGCGGTTGACGCTCGTCCCGTGGTCGAGGTCGAACCCCGGCACTCGGGAGTCGGCATCGGGCGGCAGGGCGGCCCCGGCGGCCACCTCCCGCTCGACCGCGGCTAGCTCCTCCACGCTCCCGTTGAGGACCGTGGCGAGGACCATCACCCCCGGCCGGCAGGCGGCGACGAGCGGGGTTACGCAGTCGGTCAGGTGGACGACCTCGGCCGACTGCTCTAGGTGGACCTCCCCCGTCGCCTTGGCGTGCCCCACGTTCATGACCCGGCCGGGGCGGCGGCGGTAGTCGTGGTGGTTCTCCCCCATCCTGACCACCTGGAGCCATGGATGGAGGGCGATCACCTCGGCCGTCTCGGGATCCCACGAGTCGTCATCCACGAGGATGCACTCGAGATCCCGGTAGCCGCGGGCGGCGATCGAGGCAAGACCACTACGAAGCTGTGGCCCCCTGTTCCGCGTGGTGATGATGAGGGACGCCGTCGCGGTCGAACTGCCGGACGAATTCATAGGTCCGCTTCATCCCTTCTCGGATCGAGACGGTCGGCTCCCAGCCGAGCCCGCGGAGCTTGGCCATCGAGAGCCGCTTGACGAGGGTCTGATTGGCGGGTGCCTCCACCTCCTGAATGAGGCTCAGCGGTGCCCCGGCGATCTCGCACGCGATCTCGGCGATCCCCAGCATGGAGGTGAACTCGTCATCCCGCCCGACATTCCAGGCGCCCGGCTCCCCGCTCTCGATCACCATGCGGAAGCCGCGGACGGTATCCCCTACCCAGCACCAGGCGCGGACCCCGCCGCGGTGGACGGTGATCTGCTGCCGCGTCTCGGCCTGCCAGAGCATGTTACAGATGGCCGCCCGTCCTCGCCCCACCGGGAGCCCCGGCCCGTAGGGCATGGACGGGCGGATCACCTGGAGCCCCACGGGCGCGTAGAGGCGGGCGACCTCCTCACCCCACCTCTTCGTGAGCCCGTAGAGGTTGTGCGGGAGCACGGTCGGGCCGTCCTCCTCGCAGACACGTTCCCCCTGATCGCCGTAGATCTCAGAGGTCGAGACGTAGACGAGGCGGGCACCCGCACGGGCGCAGGCACGGGCAACGTGCGCGGTAGCGAGCACGTTCGTCCTGATCGTGCGCTCGATGTCGTCCTCGCTGAGAACCCTTCCGACTGCCGCGGCGAGATGGACGACCACCTCGGGGCACCATGCCCCGATCAGGGAGTCGGCTACTCCCTGGATGGTCAAGTCCCCGGCATCGCGATCGATGCCATGAACGCCGTGCTTGGCCTGGAAGAGATCGGCGCAGAGATGCCGCCCGAGAAACCCGTCAGCACCGGTAACGAGGATGCGCATGACCCTACTTCTTCTCCTCTACCGCCTTCTCCTCCACTACCGCTTCCGCCTTGTTGGCAGCCGTCCTTGCTGCCGATGCGGCGCTCTGAGTCACCTGGAGGATCTTCGCCTGCTTGTGGGCGATGCCGTATCCGGTCAGGATCGTGCCGATGAAGGTCAACGCTTCCCCGGCGATGTGCAGCGGCGGCGGCTGCGTTTCGAGTGCCTGCCCCACCGCGATCATCACCGTTCCCAATATCGTTTTGAAGCCCAATAGTCCCATGTTCATTTCTCCTTCGGGATAGCAAGGGCGGCCCGGTTGCCGCACCCGCAGATGACAGACGTGGAGCCGTCCTGCTCGGGTAGCATGTTTCCTTGCGCACCGCAGCCGAGGCAGAACCAGGCGCGGCCCTCCCCGATGAAGTCCCACTGCGTGCCCACGAGGCGGCGCGACTGCGATGGTCCTGGCCTTGTCTGCTGCCGAATGGACTCGGCAGCGCGCTCGGCGTAGCCCATCGCCGCCTACTTCAACTGCGGGAATCCGTGCCCGCCGATAACGCCGAAAGTCTGTAAGAGCCAGATGCAGAGGATCAGGACCATGAGCACGGTGATGACGGTCTTAATTGGTGCCGGGAGTGGGATGTAAGTCTGGACGAGCCAGATTACCACTCCAACGACGACTAGAGTAACGAGGACTGAAATCATAGCTTCCCCCATCGCACGTTGCGGAAGTAGAGGCGTGGCGTGCCCCCGAAGGTCGAGAGCCCGTCCACGTTCCCGAACACTAGCCGCCCGATGTTCTGCGAGTCGGATTGCACACGATATGTGTGCTCCCTCGACGTGCCGCTCACCGTGAACTTGATCCAGAACTCGGTGGCTGAGCGGCGCCGCCATTCCATCCGCATCGGAATCCAGCGCTTGGTGGCGCCGACCGGGATGCCCGTATTCCAGGCGTCGCTCACGATGTCGCTCGCCCCCGGCCATAGCCCGTTCATGTCGGTGTTGTACATGTGGACGCGCCAGAAGTCGGTGCGGATCGTGATGTCGGGGCGGAGCCATCCGCGCGGGTGTCCCGATGGAGGGCGCGAGTCGTAGGGCTGCGCGTAGCTCGTCGGCCCGCCGAGGTGCTTACCACCGCCCGTTCCCGGCACCGCGTCGGTAGCCATGTAGAGATCGAAGCTCATATACCCGGCGACCCATCGCTCGTCGGCATCCACGGCCACGCTGCGGAATCCTTGCGCGTTGGAGCGCATGATGCCGAAGCCCTCGACGGGATCGGTCAGGAAGTTCCCGAACTCGTCGCCGCACCATCCAGTCCAGAACCCGCCGAGAGACTTGAAGCCGTCGAGGCAGGAGCCCGGCGGTGGCGGTGGCGGGGGCGGTGGAGGCGGCGGGGGCGGGGGGATTTCCTCCGTTGGCAGTAAATCCAGGGAGTCGAGCACCGTGTAGACGCGCGCGTTGATCTGCGCGTCGATCGCCTGCTCTGTTGCCCCGGCGAAGACAATGGTCGAGAAGAGGAGCGGCAGGAGTGCCACCCATGCGAATCGCTTCATGATTCCTTCCTTTCCATGTGGCGCATGATGAGGTCGGACAGGTTGCGGAGTGACGCCTTGATCTCGTCATGGTCGCGCGTGTTTGTTTCCAGGCCGCTACTCACCATGCCTCGCCATCGGTTGAAGTTCGTAAAGGCTTCTGTTGATGCGGTCAGGTGCGCATCGAACCTCGCCTCGAGCTTCATATGATCCTTGCGCAAGTCC
>Ga0102851_10000032_pt1 | contig 45324 bp, 41 predicted proteins | sample Mud3Dept3metaG_FD_79558 | JGI IMG/M metagenome (GOLD analysis project Ga0102851, IMG submission 79558) | Freshwater wetland microbial communities from Ohio, USA, analyzing the effect of biotic and abiotic controls - Mud 3 Core 4 Depth 3... | ecosystem: Environmental > Aquatic > Freshwater >... | reverse complement strand
GTTGTGGAAATGAAATCGTCAAAGTCGTTTCAGTAGAGTCTGCGCAGCCATTTTCGTCGGTAACTACCAACTTAATATCACGCAACATTGATGTAAGGTTTGTAGGATTTGCCTCATTGAAAACATGCGAAAGATTTGACTGGTCTGATACATTTACACCATCGATAAACCATTGTGATGAAGTATAATTTGCGGAATTATTTATTGCACTAAAAGTTTCGAAGTTACACGCGACGGAATCAACGAAAAACGCCGCCGTGGGTGATGTAATTGTTGTCGCAATGAGGTCTGGTATTGAGACACAGCCAAATTCATCTGTAACTAAAAGACTAGTTACAAAATTACCTGTTGTAGTAAATGTATAATTTGTTGTTTGAGAAATGTCGGTGGTTATTTGGGTAGAACCATTTTCAAAAGTCCATTCAAAAACAGCAAGAGGAACACCATTGCCCTGAACAGCGGAAGAATTAGTAAAAACAACATTCAACGGCGCACATCCTGCTGTATCGGATGGTAATATTTGCGCCAATGGTTCTTGCAGAACTACAAAATTATTAATGGTCAGCGTATCGGCGCAACCAACATTGTTTATTGCCATCAGCATAATATCATATGATCCGGAAACGGTGTAGGAATATACCAGATCTGGCCCGGAGAGTGTTGAATCATTATCAAGATCATATATATAATTCATTATTGGATCGGATGAGGTAGAATTATCAGATAATGTAACCGACGAGTTTCTGCAAACAGAATCAGTTGATACAGTAAAACCGGCGTCAATAAAGGAAACAGAGATTACCTGTGTAATACTGTCCGAACATCCTGTAGTAAAATTATGAACGATTTGCTCAACAGAATAAGTGCCATAATCTGTATAAACATGGGTAATGGTGCCATGATCAGGATTAGAAAAAATGGCCGGCGAAACAAAAATGTCCGACCCTCCCTCACTCCAGTTCCAGATCATTTGAACATTGTCTGTTGTTTTTCCGAGTATGGCGTTATCTGCAAATTCAACTGAAAGAGGAAGTGTGGGGTTACAAAAAACCATTTGTTCGGGACTGAATAATGCTATTGGTGCTTTAATATAAACAGCATTGGTCACCTTTGATGAATCAGGACATCCATTCAGAGAAACGGTTAATGTAACATCAAAGAACCCCGTATCAATAGGGTAATTATAAGTTGGATTTTCAACGTTTCCTGTACCCCCATCACCAAAATCCCATTCCCAGGTTACATTTGCAGGATCATACCCGGGTGGAATGACTGTTGTACTCGTAAAATCAAAGTTCGATTTTGCACAATCAGTTAAAGGCGAGTAGGTGAAACTCACTACAGGCGGAACACCAACTTTTATCGAATCAATTTTGGTAAGGGTTTGTGTGCATCCTCCATCCGTTGTTACGGTAAGTGAAACCGTATAAACTCCTTCTGAATATAGCTGTTGCGGAGGAAACTGACCGGCAAAAGTATTTCCGTTACCAAAATCCCAGCTCCATTCAGTTATCGGATTATCTGCCGGATTGGGTGAACTTGATAAATCGGTAAACTGTACTGCCAGGTCTTCGCAGCCTTCCGTAGTGTCTGCTTTAAAATTGGCGATTAAGGCTGATGTTGTGATATAATCGTTTGCCGTAAATGTGTTTGAACAACCATTTGCATCGGTCATTATTAATGTCACGTCAAACACACCAATAGTGGCGTAAGTTTGGTCGGGAGGATTAGCCCCGCTAAAAGTTGAACCGTTGCCAAAGGTCCACTGAAATGTACCTGTTCCGGCAGATGTATTTGTAAAATCAACAACAAGAGGATTACATCCGAAAAGTGGATCAGCCATGAAACCCGGATGCGGAAGGGGTAAAACGGTAATGATCTCTGTAAAGGCGTCGGAGCAACCATTTCCGGTGTTTTGAGATGTTAAAGTCACAATATAAGTTCCTGCGGCGGCGTATGAAATTACAGGATTTTGTGATGAGCCCGCTGTGCCGTTTCCAAAAGTCCAGTTCCAATTATTTGCGTCCGTTGATTCGTCTGTAAAGGTTACGGGTTCATCAACACAAACAGTGTTGGACGAGGCAGAAAATGCAGTGCTAAAATTAAAAACATTGATTGTTTGATTTGTTGAGTTAACACAACCAGTCATGTTGTTGGTAACGGTTAAACTAATGTTGTAAGAACCGGTGGCAATATAATTTGCTTCTGATGGAATCTGACTTGTTGACGTTTGTCCATTCCCGAAATTCCAGCTATAACCGTAACTTCCGCTTGCCGGCTGCACTGAAGTAAATACAGGCGAATATGGCACTTCACATCCCGTTAATGGTGTTGAAAAACTTACAGCGGGCAAAGGGTTTACTGTGATGTAATTTAATTTAACCTCAGCGACAGATGTAGCGCCATCAAATACCGTTAGTGTAATATTATAAGTTCCGGCTGCGGAGTAAATGTGTGTAGGGTTTTCCAGGTTAGAAGTATTCCCGTCTCCAAAATTCCACGACCATGTAATAACAGAATTGCTGCTTAAATCGGTGAAAGTAACCGGGGCACCAACGCAAAGTATTAATGGTGACGCTGAAAACTCTGCATTTAACTGGCCGTTTGCATTTAGACTGATGAGTGCACTACAAAGGAAATATATTGAAATTCTCATTCATGAAGTTTATTGATTACCGTTTTTAGGTTTTGATCAAAACGACATGGAGAGTGCTTTTGTTGTAATCGGAAAAAAATCAAAACCATTCAGAAAAAACGCCTGATTTTTTCACTTTAACCAAACCGGGAACAATAGCATATATCCTAATATCCACAGTATATACAGAGGATATCACTTTATAAATTAAGGAAGAAATTCATCATTAATTTCCGGCAGAAAAAGTGATAAAAACACATCATGATTCTTATCAATATTCCCGATGACGGTTTAGTGTTTTGAGGAAAAAATTTGCGAAAAAATCTGGTAGCAGGATAATCAATACTTCGCTATTTCAAGATCAGTGCGTCGGTAACAACAAACTTTTCCGGCTTGTTCTTCACCATAAGAATCGATCAGGTACATTTTTTTAAAATCCATGAGCGATATATATTGCGAATCTGTGTGGATTCTTTTTCCGTTTTTGTTAATGACGAACATATAAACAATGCTGTCTTTAACCTCCCACTCAAACGTAATGGTAAGCGTATCCGCGAGGTTATATTTTGTGCAGATACCTTTTCCGTCTGCAAATAATTCAATCTCCCTGTGATAAGTAGTAATGTCGCCACCCGGGTAAGTTGAACTGACATGTTCCCAACTTCCAACCAGGCTGGAAGAAAGTTCTGCATCAGATGTAACTGAATCCTGTGAAAAAGAAACAGTAGAAGAAAAGAATATTATTGGAATTAGATTTAACGTTTTCATAGCTCAGGATTTAGGTGAATACTAAATACAATTTATTAGGCTTGCATAGTAAATTACAAAATAATTATCAATGAACCAAGGGTATTTCGACGAACTAGGGAAAGTTGAGGTTGTATATCGACAAGAACACTCGTGAATATGGATTTTGCTCCATTAAAAGAGAAAAATAAGCGGTAGATTTTTAGTTTTTTTTAGCCTTTTGATTTAGAATGTTTGACTTCTGTCCCGAAAGTCATTTCGTCGAATTTGTCATTTTCTCAGTTTCATTCGAAGTCACAAAAAAAAGAGCCAATTTCTCAGCTCCTTTTCACTATTGAGATCGATATAAATCAATGCTGTGCTATTTCCATGTTTGCCCGGCGATAACAACAAACTTTTCCGCTTTGTTCTTCACAATAAGCGTTGGTCAAATATATTGTACTCGCATCCAAAAGGGAAATGCATCGTGAATCGGCATCTATCCTTTTGCCATGCCTGTTGATTACAAAAAGGTAGACGATGCTGTCTTTTACTTCCCACTGAAATTTCATTGAAAGGCTATCAAGGGTAGTAAATTTTGTACATATTCCGGTTCCGTCAGCAAAAAACTGAATTTCCTTATGGTATGTCGTAACATCACCGGACGGATAGGTTGTACTAATATGTTCCCAGGTTCCAACTAAATTGGAAGAAAGGATGGCATCTGTTGTTCCTGTATCTTGCGTAAAGCAATTATTAAGAGAAATGAATGTGATCAGGATTAGATTTAGAGTTTTCATGGCTGTCGATTTAAGTTAGTACTAAAACTCAATTATTATGTATGCATAGTAAATTACGAAAAAATTATGACCAAAACAAGGGTATTTCGACGAATGAGAGAAAGATGGGGTTATTGATTGTAAAAGTGAGACTGAACAAGAAAACCAGCCAAAAAAAGCCCACCATTTCTGGTGAGCTTCGATAAAATTATGATCTGAAAACTATTCTTTTACAAATTTAATAGTTTCCCTTTTTTCACCTTCCCATAAATGCAAAAAATAAATTCCGGATTTAAATTTTTCAACATTAATAGTGTTAATTTGTTCTGCTGAAGTAAACACCAATGTTCCGGCTACATCAAAGACTTCGATTTTGTCAAATATGCTATTGCTGTTAATGTTAAGTTCATTCGATACCGGGTTAGGATAAACCGAAATTGTATTGGTCAAATTTTCATTTTCACCTAATGTGGCATCGTCAATAAAATTTGCATAATTGATAATTGTTGCACCTTGCTGGTAGTGAGTAAGAGCTAAAACCGGTACATGTATACCCGGTTTGTAAAACATATAAATATCGATGTTATAATGATACGTTTCTGTACCTCCATCCCAATCACCATAATCTTCTGTCACTTTTACGCAAAGCAAATCAGTCAAAGTAACATTCGGCAGAATTAACGTTCCATAACCAATTGCAGTCACAGTGACTTCCCCAATCCTGTTCCAGGTTATTCCATTCACAAATGTTCCGCTAAAGGGATCCACAAAAGTATTGGTATACGCAAAAGGATAACTGAGCATTTTCTCGGAATTCGATAAAGGCATTGCAACACCTCCGACATATTGGCCCACTCTTTCATGAGCCGTGCTATTGTAGTTGCTAAAATCGTACTGTGCGCCCGAACCATAATTCCACCCGACGTTAGCAGCTGTAAATGACGACGGGGATGGACACGTTGCCGGATCAACCATATCAAGGCTTACAACGCCATTGATGGTAAGTACGCTATAATTCCAGGTTTGATTTGCACCCGAAGACGGGGCTGTTCCATTCCAGTCAATTTGTGTATAAACATACGATTCACCAACTTGTACGGCGTTATTCGCATATGTTAACACGGGCTGACTTTGAACTATACCGGACAAAATAATTGCACCTGTAAAAAGGTAATACTTCTTCATAATCTATAAGTTTTAAGGTTAGTTAATGTTACGAAACTACACATTAAAAAGGTTAAAACCGATAAAGTCTACAATATGGCTTCAATTTCTATTGCAATTGTCCTTAATCGAAACTTACACGAAAACATTCGAAAAAAAATCAGATTTTGAGTTCACGCATAGTCTTTCTGCAATTCGAATTTTAAAGCATCATAAGAAAAGTTGTGTTCAATGACAAAAATTAATGTACTTTGGCCACAGAATAGTTAACCCAAATTATTAAAACCAGACTTATGAAAAAAAATTACCTATTGCTTTCGGCGTGCCTTATTTTTTGTGTTCATTTATCAGTAGATGCACAAAACCTGGTGCCTAATAATGGCTTTGAATTGCAGGATTCCTGTCCCGCCGTGAGCGAAATTTTTGTAGCTCCGCCATGGAGTAGTCCAACACTTGGAACGCCGGATCTCTTCAATAATTCATGTACAAGTCAGCAAGGTTCACCAAAAACCGGTGTTGGTAGCGCAGGATTTTACACCTACTCAACATTCGCCGACAACCGTGAATATCTGCAGGTACAGTTAACAGCTCCTCTTGTTGCCGGACAGACTTATATTGTAAGTTTTTATGCAAAACGGCTGACTTTTTTCACGTATGCTGTCGATCGGATCGGGGCTTACCTGGGGACCACAGAGTTAACATTATCAACGACATCTGCCCTGATATCATATTCTCCCCAAGTAGAAAATCCTGCCGGCAATGTACTCACCGGTACAGGATACACGCTTATATCAGGATCATTTGTTGCAAGCGGTGGTGAGGAGTTTCTTTTAATAGGAAATTTCGAAAACGATGCCAACACAACCATACTTGATGTTGAATCCAACGGAAATATGAAATCATATTATTACATCGATGATGTCAGCGTAACACATAGCACAGTTGGGTTGCAGGAAAATCAAACGTCACAGATTAATCTTGAAGTTTACCCGAGTCCTTCAAATGGTCTGATAACAATTCAGATTTCTGATGATGTTCCTCTATCAGAAATATCCTTTGACATCACAGACATGAATGGTCGTGTAGTTCTGAATGATCAATACGGCGATGACACCAAAAAAACAATTGATCTTAGCAATTTAGAAAAAGGTATTTATATGGTTCGTGTATACGCACAAGAAACATTCGTCAGCACCAAAAGAATAATTATTAATTAGGATTCCGATCCCGAATTATTAAAAGGGCGACCGAAAAACAGTCGCCCTTTTTTATTGGGGGGAGTTTTTATGTTCAAAGACAATTCCGGTGTGGTTGGATATAAGCAGAATGATAAAGTCATTATTAAACCTCGGTTTGAAGAAGGGAATAATTTTCATTTCGAATATACATCGGCAAAGTTTGACGGTAAATGGGGAATAATAAATATGAAATGAAAATGGAAAATTAAGCCGGAGTTTGAACTGATTTCTCCTGTTATAAATGACACTTATATCTCTTACAAAGATTCCGTTTTTTCAATCTGCAATTTAAACGGAGAAAAAACAGAGCAAGGATATTTTTTAAGAATTGACTATCTCAAATACATGAAACTTCTTAAACTGAGTCATGATCCCGATAAAGAACTTGTGATTCGAGTAATGCAAATGCATGACCTGCCAAACGCTCATAGCAATCATCGTGATCCGGGCGAATCATAAGCATTTTATCGAGATCTCTTATTCAATATTATAAGTTCTCTGAATGGACGATAATGGAAGGCTTCATAGAATAGTTTGTTCAAAAGAATTCAAGTTACCAATAGCCGTCCCCAGGTCATTTTGTCAAAATAATCATCTCCTTTACTTCGCTAATAACCAGAAAAAAAGGAGCCAGTTTCCTAACTCCTTATCGTCATCTCAATCGACATAAATCAATGCTGCGCTATTTCAGTATTTGCCCGGCGATAGCAACAAACTTTTCCGGTTTGTTCATCACAATAAGCATTGGTCAAATACAATTTGTTAGGCTTGCATAGTAAATTACGAAAAATTACGGACGAAGCAAGGGTATTTCGACGAATGATTGAAAGATAAATGGTGTTATTGAGTATATGACGGATATAAACCGGATGATAAGATGAAAATTAAGCCTGGTAATTTTTGAATTTGTCTGAAATTTATTCAGGCAAGAAAACACAAATAACAAAAATCTGTCAACTTCTTTTAACAACCTTATGACTTAAGGCTTACTCTGTTTGACTAACACTCTCATCAGATAAATTGAATTGATGCCACTTGTGAAAGGCTTAATTATCAAATGCTGTTTACGGGGACCTTCCCTATGATCCCCCCGTACGTTTATCTTCGTCGTCTAATCCTGTTTTGCGATCGCGAACTTTTTTCACGTCTTTATTCCCGAAATTATACGACAATTGCATCCGTACAATACGACTTTCCCATCCGCCGGAACCTGAAACACTCAACTCACCGTACGACATGTGCGCTGTCCAGTAAGACGTGAAGAACACATCGCTGCAGGCAACTCTTAATGACAAACGATCCTCAAGAAATTTCTTTTCCAACGCTACATCCAGCGAGCCCATACTACCTGTGAGGTAAGTTCCGCCCCAGATAGTAGGCGAACTGAACCAACCAGAAAGTTCAAACTTAAACCCTTTGGGCAATAAAAATGTGTTTTGTCCGAAAGCACTTCCGGTAAAGCGATTTACTGCCTGGAATTTATCATCTGTGCCAATGTATGAGGTGTGAAAAGCATTGACGCTAATAAAAACACTCCACCATTTTGTAATTGAAAATGGTAAACTTACACCCAGTGTTACGGTTTGTTCATCGGCCACGTTTCGTGAAATTATATAACTACTTGTCTGGTTGAGTGTGTCATTGATCTGTGCAAAAAAATCTTCTACATAACTATAGCTCAGCGATGTGCTGAAACGGTATTTAAATGTATGTGATACCTTGACATTATTTCCATATTGCGGTTGTAAAAACGGGTTTCCTTTCATAAAAGAAAGTTCATTTACCTGCCATGTAAACGGGTTTAGCGATTGGTAATTGGGTCGCTGAATTCTACGGCTGAATGTCAACGCCCATGTATTGTTCTGGTTAGGCGAAAAGGTTAAACCACCGCTTGGAAAAAAGTTCAGGTAATGACGTTCCACATGATCTTCTGTTGTTGTTTGTGTACTTACAAGGTCACCCACCGAGTTGGTTTGTTCAGCCCGAAGACCGACTTGAAAATTCAATTTTTTAGAAATGCTGCGGGCGTAGTTCAGGTACCCGGCAATTACATTCTCCGAATAAGTAAATGAGTTACTGCGGTCAGCATTGTAAATGTCAACCTGGTCTATTACATTGTAAAAATTAAGTGTGTTATCAGTAGTAACCAACGACGCTTTGGCGCCCATGGATATTTTACCTCCCCACAAATTCTGGCTGTAATCCATTTTTGCGGTTGCAATGGAAATAGCCGTGGGCGTAATCATGCGATAATTATTCTCATAAAGTACCTGCTGCGTGGCAAAATCCATGTATGAGTTTGGTTGATAATTATTCTGCTCACGGTTGTAAACACCATAATCAACATCCGCCGTAAACTCATGACCCAGCGTATCTGCAAAGCGATAATTGATGTTTCCGGCAGCGCGGTAATTTAAACCAACGCCGGTATTATTTGCCGTTAAAACTTGTGTCGGATCTGTAAAACCGGTCGGACCGATTTCGGTAATATTTGCACTGTTTGTTCTGGAGTCAAAATAATTACCACTGGCCAAAAAACCGATTGTATGCTTTGGGTTGATATACCAATCTACGCCTGCTTTTCCGTTATGGGATGCATTATAGTCGTTGTTGTCTGATCTTGATTCGTATGTTGATCCAAACTGCGTTCTGTCCAGGTAAAAGAAACTCCAGTTAGTTCCGGTGTTGTTGCTGTAGGAGGTATAAAAGTTAACTTTCTTGTTGCGGTGATTGAGTGAAAAAGAACCATTGGCGTGGTAATTGTGGTAGATTCCATAACCATACCCCATAGTAATAGTTCCATTTGTTCCCAGGTTTTTGTCACGCTTTAAAACAATGTTGATAATTCCCGCATTACCTGCCGCTTCATATTTGGAAGAAGGTTGCGTAATAATTTCGATCTTATCAATATCAGCCGCCTGCATTGATTTTAAATAATTAACCAGGTCTTCTCCCGAAAGTATCGTTGGCTTATTATCCACGTAAACCTGTACGCCCGATTTTCCTTCAAGCACAATATTATTGTTGTTGTCAATGATAACCCCCGGAGCCTTGCGCAACAAATCAAATCCATTTACACCGGTTGCATTGAGTGTACCCTGTACATTAAAAACCGTTTTGTCAGGCAGTATCTGAATAATTGGTCGGGTTGTAACTACGTCTACGGTGCCAAGTTCTGTATTGGCGGTCATTTTTAAAATTCCCAGGTCAACATCTGCTGATGAAAAATCAAAGGGTGTTGAGTAATATGGTAACAAGCCTACAAACGTCGCGTGAATGAAATAACGCCCGGCCGGAATTCCAACAAATTTGAAAGCTCCAGAAGTATCAGACAATGCAACTTTAGCAACAGAAGAATCTGCCTCATGTTTAACAAATACTGTTGCAAACAGCACAGCTCCCTCATCTGAAGACAAGCTACCCGTAATTTTTTTGGAGGATTGACCAAATGTCACTGCATTTATGCAAATAGACAATAGAAATATTAATGAGATTTTCATAGCAGGGACGCCGTTTAAAGGGTACTAATATCGGGAAGGTTATTGAAATATGAGTATAAATGTGATGATTGGTTGAAAGCGAGTGACACGCTAGCTTGTAATAATCTTATTTTAATCGTTCAACATCGCATTGAGCGTTTTTTTATTTCCCGCTGATTTTCGTAGATCCGTTTCGCAGATTTGCCTGATTTTTTTTCGCAGATGCTCACCACAGATTAGACTTATCAAAACAAGAAAGAACATGAGCCGTTTACTTAATGCTGAACGATTACTTTTTGAAATTCCACTTCACCATTTGCTAACGTAATACCTGCAAGGTAAATGCCATCCGGATAGGTTGATGTATCAATTGTCTTTTGCTGGTTGGATATCTCATCGGTGGAGTATACAATTTGACCAAAGCTGTTATACATTTCTATTCTCTCAACTGGTTGGTTATTTTCTTTAAGTATAATTACTATATGCTGGTCGGCAGGCACAGGATAAACGCTAAACCCACTTTCAATTAAATCCTGCTCAGTGATACCTGCCTGCCAGGCTCTGCAAATTAAATTATCTGTAAAGTCAGATGGCTGAATTTCTATCACATAATTGGTTAGCGCGGTTCCATTAAAGGTATTAAATGTATTACTGATCAGGGGCGTTTGCTGAACAGTTGTCAGCGTCAGGGTTTGCGTGTTGCAGTCCCAATTTCCAAGTTCATTTGCCTTGACAAAAACGGTTGAGCCTTGAGGGGAAGTAGCATCCATCACAAAACCCGTGAGCGCATATCCTCCCTCGGCCGTAAAATCGGCTGATTTAAAACTACTGTTTTCGCTATATTTTTCTGACCAGATCAGGTTGCCCAACGAGTCAGTTGAAAATAAAATCCCATAAAAGTCTGCTGTAAAAAAAGGCCCTGTACTTCCACAAATTGTCAGGTCGCCGTTTGTACGTTCAAGCACAGAATATCCCATTTCATCCTGGTTCGCATCATACGTTTTACTCCACAATACTGTCCCAAAAGAATCAAACCGTGTCAAAAACACTTTTGCGCCTGAGCCTCCAAAACTTTCACTGTAACCCACGGCTGCATAATCACCATTTGCAAGATTAGTAATTCCCTTAAAGTCATCCTGGCCTGAACCACCTACAATAGTCATCCATGTAACAACTCCATTTGCATCTGTTTTGGTAACTACCCCATTTCCTTCACCCATACCAGAGCTTTGCGTGCAGCCAGCCAGAACAAAACTTCCATCAGGCTCTACAATTAAATCAGCCCGCGGTTCCACATGCTGTGTGATCGATCCGCCAACACCTGAATAGCGATAGTTCCACAAAATATTTCCATCTAAATCAAGTCGAACAATATACGTTTGCCACCCTTGCTGCCCGCCAATTGCAAATCCACCATCGGCAGTTTCAATAGGAACCGGCATTTCTCCTCCACCCGCAACGGTAAATGTTTTGGTCCACATGGTGTCCCCCAAATCATTCAATCGAATTATTGCAAGTCCTCCAAAACTATAACACCCTGCCATTAAAAAACCACCGGCATTCACTGGAATAATTCTGGGCTGACTCCATCCGCTTTCTGTTTTAAATATGCGGGTCCAAAGCGTGTCGCCGAGTTCATTCAGTCGCAGTATATGGTAGCCCGTCGTTAGAGAACTAGCGCCATTATGAACGCCTGCAATAATATAGCCGCCATCACTCAAAAGACGAATATCGTTGCCCAAAGAAATAAGTGGAGTAACGTATGACTTTTGCAAATAAACTTGTGATTGACCGGTGTAAAAAGCTACCATCCCAATTAGCAGAAAGAGTGATTTCATTTGGATTAAATTTGAACTAAGATAGGAAAATATGTAATCAGGTGAGGTTTTAATATTCTTTGAGGCTGTTTTAATTTCGCCGATTGGATTTATCAAAACAAATGATCAGCGGAAATCTGCCGAGAAAACTACGATTCTTCAACTTTGCGATCCGAAATTTTTTTTTGTGCAAAATTGTAAACAACAATAAACACTGAAAGAAAATAACTGTGCCCACAGTTTTTAGTAAGTAAACACATTCGTTGTTGTACCATTTCCCGTCCCCACAGTCGAAACGTCGCTTTGTCGAAACCATCACTTCACCACTGAAAACAAAAAAAGCCCTCTATTTCTAGAAGGCTTCCCTGTTGTCTCACTAGGGCTCGAACCTAGACTCTTCTGGACCAAAACCAGACGTGTTGCCAGTTACACCATGAGACAATTTTGCCCTTAGTAAATAATCTACAACCTACCTCTCGCAGCATTAGAGAAAGTCTCTGACATCATTTTTGGTTCGGTATAGTCAAGCCATGTTTTGACACAAACTGTCCCAGATTTTGTCCCTAATCAATTCACCAATAAAACCAACAGACTATGAAAGTAACAATCAGACAAAAGTCGGGTATGCAATACTTGTATGCTGACATCAACGTATCAGGAATCAGAACGAAATGCACACTCGGAATTTCAGTAAAGGAAGGCAAGTACAACCCAAAAATTCAGGGTGTAGAGGGTGAAGCAGAATGTGAAACAAACGTACTCATCAACAAATTCAAATCAGGAATAATGGAGATGATAAGAACGCTTCAATCATCAGGCAAATTGACAAGCATAAACATTGCAGACGGTGTGCAAAAAATCAAAGAGAAATTGACAGACCCCGAATTTTCTAACGAAGATGACAACAGACTAGTAAAATACATTGAGAAACACATTGAGAGTGCAAAGGCAACAAGAAAAGAAGCCACAATCAAACAGTACAACAACGGTCTGAGTAAATTGAAAGCATACGAGAAATTGCAAAACGTCAAATTGACATTCGACAAGATTGACCATGCCTTCTACAACTCATACCTAGCCTTCTGCATGAAAAATCAAAACCTCTCTACCAACTCCATAGGAAAACTAATCAAGAACATAAAGATGTGGATGAATTCAGCAACAGAAGAAGGACTAAATACCAACATGATTTTCAACTCACGTTCATTCAAAAAACCAATCGAGGAAGCAGAGACAATCTATTTGTGTGAAGCAGAATTGACACTAATCAAAAACACAATTCTACCTAACAAACACTTGGAGAATGCGAAGGACATTTTTCTTTTGGCTTGCTACACAGGTGTAAGATTTCAAGACTACCACAAACTCAACACAGGTAATCTAATCAAGAACGGAACAATGCTAAAAGTCAGGACAGAGAAGACAGATGAGGAAGTAATAATACCTCTACATCCGGAGGCTAAAAGAATCATTGACAAATACAGCGGTACACCAAAAATTACATCCAACCAAAAGTTCAACGACTACATAAAAGATGTGTGCAAAATTGCAGGAATAAAAATACCGATTTCCATAACGAGAACAGTTGGAGGTAAGAAAAAAACAATCACACTTCCTAAACATGAATTCGTTTCTTCACATACTGCGAGAAGAAGTTTTGCTACAAATGCATACTTGGCGGGAGTGGCGTCTTTGGCGATAATGGCGATGACAGGACACAAGACCGAAAAAGTGTTCTTGGGCTACATCAGAGTTTCAAAAGAAGAACACGCTAATTTAGTAAGCACACATCAATTTTTCAAGGGAAAAGTTGCGTAGAAATAAAATCCAAGAAATCAGTTCAGTTACTTTTCGGTCATTGTTGCATTCTACATAAACAAACTAAAAAATACAACTATGGAAAATGTAAAAACAACTGGTTTCTTGGTGATTTTCTTTGCCATGACAACATTGTGCTTTGGTCAATCACCAACAGGAGTGATAGTAGAAACCTACGGTTCAGATGATTCTCTGCTGACAACAAAGACCACAGATTCATACTGTGTGTGGTCGACAAACGCAGATTCTACAACGTTGTACTACGGTGAATACGATTCTGCTCAAAACGTGTTGCATGAACATCAATTTCAAATCGGGGGATTAAGCAATGAAGAAATCACAACTACAATGTACTTAGAAAAAGATGGCACGATGTTCACGGCTACTTTTTGGAAAGACAGTGATTTGGTTGCGTACACATTCAAGGATAGCTTTGTGTTGATGTCGGGTGAAGTGAAATACTAATCTACTAACTCCCCGACAGAAATTTGGAAGTAGTCAGCAATCTTAACAATTGTAGTCAAAGAAACGTCTCGTTTGCCCTGCTCAATTCTACCAAAATGAATGCCCGTTTCATTGTAGGCGTCAATTTGGGTGTCACCTTTTTCAATGCGCAATTGTTTCACACGGTTCGCAAACTTCTTCAATATTTTGTCATCAGACAACATAGCGGAAAAGTCCTGTTTCCAATTGATTCACACAATGACTGAACGGTAATTATCACTATGTTTGTTCAACTAACAATAAAAATATGAGAATATTAAAGTCTGTAATAACAATGATAATATTGTTGACATCCATTATTACTAATGGACAAGTCAAAGTTGAATATTATAATCATTGGGATGAAGTAACTAAAACTTTGGAGTATAATATCGTACAGTTCAAACCTAATAGCGGTGATAGAAGGATGTATATTCGAATTGATGGTGAGGAACATGACCATTTGATCCAGAGGTTCCCGAGCAATCCATTATTTGACGATTTACCCGAACCAACTTGGATAACTTATGTTTGCTATCAAGGCTCTGTTTATCAACCGACAATATTTATAGACTTCAATTTAAAGGAAAACAAGGCAAGGTTCAGATATAATGACGGAAGTTACGCAATCTATTCTGGTCTAGGTCTGAAATATACTGTGGTTTACTAGTCAATAAAATTTGAAAATCTCAAATCAACTCCATAAAATTGTCGCATGGAGAAGCAGGAACTAATTATCAAATTGATTGAGCAAGACATCAGACACAATCAACTTCTAAACGGTCTAAATTCAATTGGGTTAACAGATAACGATACATACACACTCGACCTTGATTTCATAATTTCAAAGTTGATGGATTTACTAGAAGATAGTAGTTTGGACAAGTGGTTCGATAAATACCACCGTACCATGTTGAGTCTACCATACAATTTGACTCCAAAAGAACAACAGAGACGAGCAAAAAAATTGTTTGAAGCACTTTCTAATCTAAAATGAAAACGTCGTCAGACGCGCGCTCTTTGGTAGGCAGAATGTATTAGGTTTTGATCCTTTTGGTCGCCAAATGCAAACCAGAACGCATTAATAAATAATTTAATTAAGACCTGTCGCCTTTTGCAATTTAGTAATATTGTGGTCGTCACCCTAACCGTGCCGAATGGAAAAGAAAGTCTACACCGAAATTAAACGAGAACTACAAAGTCGTTGTGAAACTAACCCTCAGATTTTAGAGTTAAGGGACTCCAAGAAAGCAGGTGTGCCTCAAGAATTAAAAAGAATGATTTGGCTGTTCAAGCACAAGAACAGGCACAAGAAGTTAGGAGAACATGACAACACCCAATACAAGAATAAAGTAATCTATGCGGTAATCCACAGTGGTATCTATGATAAAGATATAGTTGAAGGGCTCTACGTCAAACTTGTAGAAATAGAGGAACGTTACAACCAGTATCGTCACGCTCTTATGTATCTATTCGAGCAACCAGATTTCGCTCAGTTTCAAGACTATGTTTACTCAACAGCAAGGGCAGCACATGTCATAGAGGTGCAAAAAGCAAAGGAGTTTGAGTCTTCAACCGTGCTTAATCAACTTGTTAACTGGACACCACCCATTTACTGGTCTCGTAAAATGCTAAGTAGATTCAAACTAAAGTTCGACAATGCAAACAAAATGTTTGATGAGGCATGGTCAAAGTTTATAGATGGAAAAATTACCGAGAATCAGGCGGAAATCGAGCGTGTGAAACGGGATGAAGACTGTGCGGGAGCATTTAGTTTCATCCACTATGAACAAGTCCGGTTAACCCGATGGAGAGATGAAGCCACTGATACTAGTTTCAAATTCATTGATGCAGTTGGTAGTTCTCATTTGTTAGAGAATCCCAATCCTAATGTAGAAAGACTAAGAATAAAAACGGTCACTTCGGCAAAATGGTGTCTGCAAGAATATTGTCGTTGGTACAATCGGACACATTTACTTGAAATTTTGGCAGACCAAACGGTGAGAAAACAACACCGTGATGTCAAAAGATACGGCAGAATTCATGCTGAGGAAAAGTTGGCTAGAGCGCAGAGAAGGGAAGCAGAAAAGACTAATGTTTACAATCTGCACTTGCAGGGAATCTCTCTTCGTGAAATTTCGAGGACTACAGGAATAAGTTACGGAAACGTACAACGAATAGTGAGTCTGATTAACTCAATTTCGTCAGACCAAAACTCTAACCAGTGACCCAATTTTTTCGCACAATTTTAGCTCTAATAAATATATAATATAGGGTGGAAACCAAGCGAAAAAAACGGGTCACCCACAGCACCAGTATTGGCAACAGTTGCGGGGTCAGGCGGTTAGTGACAAACAGCCCGTGGTTTACAGCCGTTGCCACCAGTTTTACGCCTACTGACGAACGGAGCGAACAGTAAATCACGCAGGATGTGATTGTGTAATCCTCCCAACCTTCGTTCTACGTTCCAATAGTGGTACGGGATAATCTTTCAAAAGAACTCCGAACTACGGTTGGGAGGCAGTGTGTCAGTAGCATCCACACAAACGGTCATGTCTACATTGGCTTAGCCATCAAATCTTGATACAGTTTACTCCATTTTTTCTTGAGTTTCATTTTCAATTCATTGTCGATATCACCAATTGATGCAAGGTCGTATTTATGCTGAATGCTATGCAACTCCACTCTGAACGGGTCTCGTAAATCACGCCCTGCTTCGAATGTTCTCTCAAACTTCAAACTGGTTTCCATTTTTCGCTTCCATTCATTCATCTCACGTACGCAAGAATCATAACTCTCTTTTTCCATAGTATCTCTATTTTGAGAGTAAATTTCATCAATTTGAGATACATACGAAAGTTTATCAACGATCCCCAGACATTTCCAAATAGGGAGAAAAACTGATTCGTCATGCACCCCCCAAGCCTAATCATCAAATGCCCCGTCCATCTTGTTGGTAGGGAAGAAAAAATAGTTGGGACATCAAACAAAATTCGAGGAGGGTCAATTTCTATTCTCCGTAAGCGGAGTGACGGATTTTCTAAAAAATCCATTTCAAAAATAACTGTGAGCCAATTTTAATTTTTAGTTACATTTAACAAACGATCTGTAAATCAAAGACAATTCGTGCCTTTATGGAAAAACTACAAGACTTTACATATCAACTGAAGAGCCGATTTGCTAACCCACTGCTTTTTTCATTTGGTTGCTCATGGCTAATATACAACTGGCAAATTGTTGTAGCGCTTTTATGGTATGACAAGAGTCAATTTGAAACATCTGAAACGAGTTCAATTTTTCAATTTATATCTACTCAGTTGGATGTAGAAGGTAGCTTTTGCTATCCGTTGCTATTTGCACTTGGATATACCGTTCTAATGCCACTGCTCAAAAACCTTATTAGGGCGTTATATTCATGGTTTAATAAATGGGGTGAGAAATGGAATTTAAAAATATCAGAGGGTGGAAAAATTCCTGTGGAGAAGTACATAAAATTAAGGCAAGAGTATACTAATCGCACCAAAGAGATTGAAAACGTAATAACATCTGAAACAGAAATGGTCGGGAAATTTGAAGAAATTGCCACAGAAAATAGGCAACTCCAAACTGAAAAGAATCAACTCGACGTCAAAGTGACCGAAGCAAAATTGTTTAAGGAAAAGCTTCATGATGTAAAAATGTTAAATGGTCATTGGACAAATACATACATAGACAGTCTCAATGTGAATCTAAGAGGGACAGAAGAAGTGCATATACTTGATGGAAACTATTATGTTGTTTCAGCAAACAAACAAGAAGAATTATTTTTCCGAATTACAAATTTCTATTTCGATAGCGATAGAAAATCTGTCTTTTTTGTAAAGGAACGTATAGGAGAATTGAATTTAGAGCAAAAACCACATCGCCATAGCTTTAACATCAACGAATTAAAATTTAATGATGCCTTAATTCTTACTGGTATTGAGAATGGGACAGTCAATATTACTTATAAGAAAAAGGAGCCACCCCAAGAAAAGAAAAAGGTTATTCCTGAGATTTATTAAAAACAATACGGTTCAGTTGACTTAGATATTATGGAAGCAGAAATTCTTACGGAAGGTATATATTTTGTACAAGGCGATTTCAAAACAGATGGCTATTATACTTCAGAACACGAAGGTGGTGAGTTAGTCTGGCATGCTTATCAACCGCCAACCGCTTGGCAAAAAATGAAGCATTATGCCAAATATGGTCGCCCTTTTGACAATGAAACTATCACAACAGATTTTTACCGTTTTTTTTCCTCGACTGGTCAAGTCCAACATGGTGTTTGGATGGGTGATGCTATTAGTGTGGCGAAACGTTTGAAAAAAGGTGAATATTCAAAGAGTTTTCCATACACCAAAGTTGGTGCTTCAATTAAGGCGGACATTGAAAACCTAAATCCCAAATTTAAAATTATTGACAAAGGACAGCAACTAATAATGGAAAGCACTGATAATATAGCTCAGGTTAAGTTTAAGAGCGAGGTTTACACATTCATTAATTGGGTACATCTGCATTGAAGATTGTGTTATTGCCACTGCAGTTGTAAAGTTAAGTTGTAACAATTCCCGCCCAAAATTGCTTTGCTAAACTGTGATATTTAACTTATCTGCTACTTCCAAACGTTTCTCCCACAATGTATCACACGCAAAGCAATTAGCAGGGAAGAATATACAATCCAAGCTTACAAGTGAACGTCGGAATATGTGTAGCTTGTCATACCGTTGATTCCTTGTAACATCAGTCCTCTTGAAGTATGATTCAATTTGTTTTTCCAATTCAATCAACTCATTTAGCCATGTGGTAGAATTCGCTTCCATAGTGGTATATTTATTACAAATATTTCGAAATTGATTTTTGGTTTCAAAAAAGATTAGACATTGTATAACTTGTAACTAATCCCGTCCCTACAGTCGTACCGCCGCTTTGTCAAAATCACAACTTCACCACAACCCACAAAAAAAGCCCATCCTTTCGAATGAGCTTCTCTGTTGTCTCACTAGGGCTCGAACCTAGACTCTTCTGGACCAAAACCAGACGTGTTGCCAGTTACACCATGAGACAATTAATGTCTTTTATTTTCGCTGTGGCGTTTGTTTAGCGGGTGCAAATTTAAACATTTTTTTTGTTTAACCCTGCTTAAGCAATGAAAAATTGCTTAACGATAAAGTGCCTGTAATTCAATTGATGAAATATCAATTGAAAACAATCACTAAATCGGGATTAACCCAACTAAATCAATTAGTTCGTCCCAAGCGGGACTCCTAATGATAAAGTCGGTTTAACAACTGGTCGAGTAAAAAACTGACCATTCTCATCAATTTTTGCTCATTTCAAAAACAACAAGATTTAGTAAATGCAAAAAAACTCTAAAAAATTCGAGAGTCAGAAGTCCCTCCTTTGGAGGGATTTAGGGAGGATTGAAGCTGCAGGTTAAATAAATTTACAAATTTTAAGAAAAACTTTTTTTTGACATGGATTACAAATCCACAAAATTCTCATTCAGTTAATTCAACCTAAACCCAAACCCGTTTTACACTTTTTTAAGAATGATGCTCCGAATATATTTCTAAATTCGCACTGTTTTAAACAAGAAGTATGGATTATAAAAGACTGAATACGATTATTGGCTGGATGGTTTTTCTTTTTGCTACAACCGTTTATTTTATGACGCTTGAGCCAACCGTCAGCGCATGGGATTGCGGTGAGTACATCACTACGGCATATAAACTTGAAGTTGGTCACCCTCCGGGAGCACCATTGTTTATGATGCTTGGCCGTTTGTTCACTGTTTTTGCGTCGGATGAAACAGCCGCGATGATGGTAAATGCGATGTCGGCGCTTTGCAGTTCATTCACAATTTTATTCTTGTTCTGGACCATTACAATGTTGGGAAGAAGAATTGTTCTGGCTCCTTCTTCTATTTTCGGAGCTTCTGAAAATGTTGCTATCGATTCTAAAAAAGATTCTAAAAAAACAACTGCCACACGTTCATTAACTCAAGGCGAACAGTGGGCCATTTTAGGAAGTGGTTTAATCGGCGCTCTTGTTTATACTTTTTCTGATTCATTCTGGTTCTCGGCTGTTGAGGGTGAGGTTTACGCCATGTCATCTTTCTTTACTGCTATTGTTATCTGGGCTATTTTTAAATGGGATCACGAAGTTTCTGAACAAGAAGCAAATCCTGATAATGCCGAAATTCAATCGTTAAATGCAAATCGCTGGCTCATATTTATTTTCTTTATGACCGGTTTGTCAATCGGGGTGCATTTACTTAACCTCTTGTGTATTCCTGCCATTGCGTATGTTATTTATTTCCGCAAATTCAAAGAAACTACAGCGCTTGGTTTTATTATTACCGGTGTTATTGGCGTTGTAACTTTGGGAATTGTTCAGGCAGTTTTAATTCCGAAAACGGTTCAGTTAGCCGGATTTTTTGAACGCTTTTTTGTAAACAGTTTAGGAATGCCGTTTAATTCAGGAACTTTATTCTTCTTCCTTTTCATGATTGCAATTGTAGTTGCTGCTTTGATCTACAGCAAAAATAATGCAAAGCCAATTTTGAATACTGCTGTTTGGGCGCTATCAATGATTTTTATTGGTTATTCATGTTTTGCAATGATTGTAATCCGGTCAAATGCAAATACTCCGCTGGATGAAAACGATCCTGAAAACTTAGTAAGTCTTGAGTCTTATTTAAAACGTGAACAGTATGGTGACTGGCCAATTTTATACGGCCAGTATTTTACTGCAGAAATGGCTGATCGTGAAAAATGGGGCGACAGAAGCGATGTTTATTTGCGACGTTTTGTTGTAATGACGCGCACCGGAAAAGAATTAAAAGGATTCAAGACAAAAACCGAAGCAGATTCTTTTGCTGTCATAAATGGCGGAACGGTTGACGAAAAATATTATCAGACATTTGAAGGTGAATTTGGCAAACCTGCTTACGATCCGGAGCATTGCACTTATTTCCCGAGAATGTATAGTAATGAACCACGTCACGTTTCAGGATATAAAAATTGGTCGGGGCACCAGGGAAATAAAAAACCAACAATGGGCGAAAACCTTACCTATTTTGGAAGTTACCAGATTGACTGGATGTACTGGCGTTATTTTATGTGGAACTTCTCCGGTCGTCAATGGGATGAACAAGGATATGGAAACCCACGTGACGGGAACTGGATTTCCGGTTTAAATTTTATTGACAAGCACCACATCGGTGATCAAACAAATGCACCCGGATTTATTACTGAAAATCCATCGCACAATAAATTTTACATGATGCCACTAATTCTTGGATTAATCGGTTTCATTTTTATGTTGATGAAAGCTTCGAAAGAATGGTGGATCGTTATGCTTTTATTCTTGCTTACAGGATTTGCAATTATCATTTACCTGAATCAGAAACCGGGCGAACCACGTGAACGTGATTATGCGTACGCAGCATCATTCTATGCATTCTCTATTTTTATCGGGATGGCTGTTCTTGCTCTTTTTCAAGCCTACAAATCAATTATCTGGAAAGAACTTGCAATAACAACCGGAACAATGGTTGGCTTAGGAATTTTCTTCGCAGTTGCGGATACAACTTTATCTATTTCGATGATTTACATGTCTGTTGTGATTGCTGCATTAATGGCGTTAATGATAGGACTCAGAAATGTTTTAAAGGATGAAAAGCAAGGCGCAATAGTTGGATTTTTAATTGCCTTACCGGTTCCGATTTTAATGGGAGTTGGCGGTTGGGATGATCACGACAGAAGTGGTAGATCTATTACCCGCGATTTAGCCGGAAATTATTTAAACAGTTGTGAAGATGGTTCAATCATTTTTACAAACGGCGATAACGATACATTCCCTCTCTGGTATTTACAAGAGGTTGAAAGTGTTAAAACCAGTGTGCGCGTGTGTAACCTGAGTTTATTAAACACAGATTGGTACACAGAGCAAATGACGAAACAAGCGTACGACTCAAAACCTCTTCCGATTAAATTCACGGAAGAACAATATCGTCAAAACGGCTTGCGTGATTATTTGTATGTGTTAAGCACAAATGATCTGACAATGAATGATCCTGAAATTCAACCTAAATGGAGAGACATTCTGATCAAAAAAATGGAGTTCAATGACGCCATTTACAAAGCATCATACAAACAAGCGTGTATGAATCTTTATAATCTTTTGGCGCCAACTGAATTTGCAGTGAAAGAAACAGCCTTACTGAATTCATTACCAACTTTTGACACCAGCGGAACATACTTTGAATTCAGAAATTTGATCTTCAATTTATTGTCACCTGAATCCAATGAAGCATTCTTTAGCAAGATGTCTCCGGATCCTAAGAAAAATGAAGAGCTTTCAAACCAGGTTCGCGGAGCAATTCAAAACGTAATGCTTGTATTCAACGATGCGTTCGATTATCTGCCGGCTGATTTTGCAATGGCTTATTTACGTAATGACGCCAACGCTGAAAACCGTGGTGACAATACTGTTTTCTTTTTACCAACCAAAGGATTATCTGTTGTTGTAAATAAAGAAAATTGCATAAAAAATAATGTAGTTTCTGCTGAAGATGCACATAGAATGGATTCAGTAATTCAATGGAAAATACCAAAACAAAGTATTTTTAAAGCTGATATAATGATCCTTGATATGATTGCACATTTTAACTGGGAGCGTAATATTTATTTTGCGAGTTCAGCTGAACGTTCAACTTATTTAGGATTAGAAAAATATTTTTATTCAGAAGGATTGGTTTACAAATTAGTTCCTTTTGCAGTGAAACCAAATCGTAATCCTAACTCATTTGGTGAAATCAATAAACCTAAATTGTACGAAAACCTCATGTCTGTTTTTAAATGGGGAAATATGGATAAAAAGGGCGTTTTGGTTGATTACTATTCAAGACGTTTTACCAACAATTATCGTGTGCAATTCAGCGTGCTCGCTGATGCTTACCTCGAGGAATATGAACTGGAACAACAAAAAGTTGAATTCTTTAAACAGGTAATGACAGGCGAAGGTGATACAAATCAAGTGATTCAAACGCCACTCGGTAATTTCAAACGATCTGATTTACCTTCAGAGATCAAAAAATCGGAAGCTATAATGGCGAATAATGCGACCAGGGTATCAGAGGTACTTGATAAATCGCTTGCCGTTATGCCGCATGAAAATGTTCCGTTTGATAACGTTTTACCGTCATATATTTCGACCTACTATGCGGTGGGTAATGAAGCAAGAGGTGAAGAACTGACAACACAGATGATGGATATTTTTGAAGAAGAAGTAAACTATTATATTGGAGTTGATCCGAAGTTTGGAGCAGGAATGATCGATGATCTTTTTGGTGCTTATAGAGGGATTTTCCAATTGTACCAGGCAGTTTCTGTTTACAGCACAAACACTGTATTTGCAGATGAAATCAGCGCACGTTTTTATAATATAACTGAAATCATTCAGCCAAGATTAGAAAAAATGAAGAAAGAAAGTCCGTCAGCAAGACAGCAGATTGAACAGACCTTCGGCGAGTTTTTTAAACGAATAATGGCACCGTAAGGAAAAGGTAAACATTAAAAAAGTGGCAGCAGCAGCGGCAGTAAGCAGAAAAAACTGCCGCTGCAACTGCCACTGCTACTTTTTTTTTGATTGAAAACTAAACACGACAAAAATGCGTTTCTACACATTTTCCAAATGGCTCCACCGATTTTACCCGGATGCCATTTGGGATTTTTTTTCGTCAAAAGAAAAAGTTATTTACCTCACATTTGATGACGGGCCAAATCCGGAATCAACAGAATGGATCCTAAAATTATTGGAAGAATATAATGCAAAAGCAACTTTCTTTTGTCTTGGAAAAAATGTCATTTCAAATCCCGGACTTTTAGAAAAAATAAAATCAAAAGAACACTCAACCGGCAGCCACGGAATGAATCATCTGAATGGATTTCAGACATCAAATTCAGAATATTTAGATGACGTAAAAGAAGCACAGAAAATCATTAAGAGCAATTTATTCAGAGCTGCTTACGGTAAGATTTCCCGCTCACAATTTCGCGAAGTAAAAAAGCTTGGATATCAAATTGTTTTCTGGTCGCTACTTACGTATGATTTTGATGCAACATTAACTTCTGAAAAGAGAATAAAACTCATTCGCAAAAAAACAAAACCCGGAAGTATTCTTGTTTTTCATGATTCTGATAAAGCGTTTCCTCAACTTAAAAATGAGTTGCCTGTTTTAATAAAAGAGTGGAGTAAAAAAGGCTATCGATTTCAAAAAATTGAATAGGACTAAAACTGAAATTATTGTTTAAACCATAACTCAAAATCCTTCACTAAACCCTTTAGCAGAGCATAACGGGACCCTTTCAGATTGCAATATTCAGCTAAAGAAACTCTACACTTTCCAAATGCAGAACCGGTTTTAATCTATACGTTCCATTACCCTCAACAACGATTGATTTTTCAGTATCAAAATCAAATATGATTTCAACATCATCACCGTCATGAATCGTAGTATCTAAATTAATTTTTAACCCGTTTTTATCCTGGCTTGATAATGCAAGAGGATAAGTAATACCGGCTATTACAACAGTATTATCGTCTCCTAATACCAGGCGCAGCTGTGACAAATACCCGACGGGTAGAACTTCACCGTCAACTAGAACGGCACTCACGCCGTTTTGTAAATCAAGCAGATTGTAAATACCTTTATTTGTTTCCAGGTCCACCCATCCTTCTGCTCCGTTATCGGTATTGTTGAAATGAACCTGTACAAATTCAACTTCAACGTTGACCTGCTCGTAAGGAATAGGCTGATCAACCATTCTAACAGTTAATGTTCCGGTTTTATTTTCTTTTTTGCAGGCAGTTGCTATAAGAGCAATAGCAATAATGCAGCCGATTATTTTTGTTACCCGTTTCATAAATTTTTTAGTTTAATTGATAATTCATGCTGCTATGAAAGCGTTTCCGGAGAAATGAATTTTATCAATCGTAGATCAAAAAGAACCAACAACACAAACCCGACACAAATCCTTTCGCACAGCTTATGTGTAAACGATATGCGCGGCGTTTTATTTTATTGAAATGGATTTATTTTGAAATTGTTTTGAGAAAAAATCGGATAGGTAAAATGAAATGATTTTTTTCATTTTCAATTTCAACAAGCATCACTTTATTTTGAATCTCTTATCAACTTCGCTTAAATTCTTCGCCGCATTTTTTGCATTTAAACATCTTCTTTGAATAAAAAGGAACCACTAAAAAAAAGAAGGCTATGAGAGAAGAAAAGAATGCTGCAACGCCCCTTCGGGTATCATATTCCGTAAACAAATCGGTTGATTCGCACTTAGGACATGTGACTGCATTGCCGCCATCATCTGTATATGGTGTGTCATGGATGCTATCATAAACAATGCGGGCCTTTTCCAGGTCAAACTCATTTATCTTTAATTTAATTCCGCCAATCGTTATGTTATAAAGCGGATTCATTGAAACGGTATGTTCATCAAATAAATAACAAACAATATCTTCACTTTCTAATTTTGATTTAAGAAGATGTGCGTCAATTGGATTATCAAATGTTTTGATTGTTATCAGGGCCATAGATCAATTGTGCATTATAATTTAATCCAGCTTTTTAAGTTCTGTTTTTAATTCTCCGAGTGTATACTCTTTGAATTTCATACCTGTAATTTCTCCCTGTGCGGTTACGTGTTCCGTAATCGACATCATCAGTTTATCATTCGTATTTCGAATAATCATGAGAGTGATATTTTTTTCTTCAGGGATTCCCGAAAATGAATGAACACCATTTGAAAACATGGGTGAAATAACGCTTTTATAATCTTTGTAAATCAGTTTAACCGTAACGTCTGCCGGATCATCAAGAGTCAAAGCCATATCTACTTTTGGAGCTGGGTCATCAACAAAACGGTCAACATTTAACCAGCCTAATTTTGCTGAACTAAAGATGAAATAATTCAGTTCAACCTGATCAATATCGTTGATGGATTTTTTTTCAAATTCCGGGTATTTTTTTTCGAGCGACTTTAAATAATCTTTGTCGTTTTCATATTTTGATGGAACATATTTTACGCCAAAGACCAACCAACATTCATTATCTATTGGTGAGCCATTAACAGTGTAAGGCTGGAGTCGAGGCATTTTTTGCACTATCTGCATCAATCGATTCACTTTATCAATTTCATAATCCTTTTCGTAATGTATGTTTTCAAGATTGCCTTCTTTCGTGATGATATATTTAATCGTCACATCTCTGAAACGGACATAGTCCCTTTCTTCCTGAGTCAATTCAATTGTATCTCTAACCCAATCGTATATATGTCTGCCATCGGTTAGAAACAAAGTATTCTTATCAACCTCGCCTTTTTTTGAATGCCAAGAGACTATTGAATCCGTCTCATATCCTTCACTGTTTTCTTCTTCATCCCAGATTATTGAATTATTCGCATCCATGGTTCTATCATAAAAACCCTCCGAAAACAATTTCATATCATCAGCGGTATTTCCGTTTTTTGGAAAGTGAACAATTATTTCTTTTCCATATTTCAGGCTGAGATTGTCATCTTTGCTATCAGAGGCTTGAATATTGATCATTCCGCCCGTTTCAAGAAGTTCACCACCACCGGCTTCTGTAGATAAATCCTGCATCAGGATATCAGACATGTCATAATATTCTTTCAACGTAATTTTAACTTCCTTTTCGGTTGAATCTGAAAGGTTAAAAGAACCCGCCGGGATAAATAGTGCTGTTCCACTTGTACCAAACAATAAAGTATCTGAGTTTGGAGAAATTAAAAATGTATTTGGTTCAACATCCAGTTCTTCTTTCAGATCAATTTTTTCGGCAACATCTGCATCGCCGGAACATGATGATATTAAAATCAACAAAGAGAAAATGAATAGATAGTTGAGATGCATGGGTTAGATAATTGGGTTAACTAAACGTGGAGGATTGCTTAAAGGTATGACTTTGATTTGATTGTTAGATCAATCTCCTTTTTGCTCACACCAAATCCCCACCAACTCAACCATCGTATCCACTGCCTTCTGCATATCCTGCACACTCACATATTCATGCCGCGAATGAATTCCCATTTCGCCGGTGAATAAATTGGGGCAAGGTAAACCCATAAAAGAAAGTCGTGATCCATCTGTTCCGCCGCGAATGATAACCGGCTTTGGCTTAATGCCTGCGCGCTTCATGGCCTCTATCGCGTAATCCGTTACGAAGGGAACAGTTTTAATTACTTCCTTCATATTCCGATACTGTTCTTTTACTTTAAATTCGGAACTTGCACCGGGATATTTTGCGACAACTTTGTCTAAAATTTCTTTCAAACGATCTTCGTATTCTTTGAGTTTTGAAGTGTCGTGATCGCGAATAATAAAACCAACTGTTGCTTTTTCAAGAAGCCCTGAGAATGACGTAGGGTGAACAAATCCTTGACGTCCTGAAGTAGTTTCGGGCGACCATGAATCTTTAGGTAATTCATCAACAAATTCAGATGCGATTTTAATGGCATGTTTCATTTTCCCTTTTGCATAACCGGGATGCGCAGAAATTCCGTGAATAGTAACTTCTACGGCATCAGCAGAAAAACTTTCATCTTCAATTGATCCTAATTCTCCGCCGTCTAAAGTATAACCATAATCGGCATTTAATTTTTTCATATCAATGTGCTCAACACCTCTTCCTACCTCTTCATCAGGGGTAAAAAGAATCCTGATTTTTCCGTGTTCAACAGTTGGATTTTTAATTAAAAAATGCGCAAAATCCATAATGATTGCAACGCCGGCTTTATCATCAGCGCCAAGCAATGTTAAACCGCTGGCGGTAATAATATCGTCCCCGATTTTTTCTTTTAAATAAGGATGTTTTTCAACAGTAATGATTTGCGAATTATCATCAGGCAAAGAAATTGGCTCGCCGTTGTATTTGTGATGAACAATTGGTTTTACATTTTTTCCGGAACAATCGGGCGCAGTATCCATGTGCGAACAAAAACAAATTGTTGGTACATTTTGCTTTGCTGAATTGGAAGGAATAGTTGCATAAACATAACCCCACTCATCCATCTCTGCATCATTTACACCAATCGCCAATAATTCTTCAAGCAGAATTTTTCCAAGATCTTTTTGTTTCATACTTGATGGAAAACTCGTCGATTTCGGATCTGCTTCTGTATCAATTTTGGCATACTTAATAAAACGATCCGCAACTGTGTATTTGTAATCTTTTAATTTGCTCATGGTAAAATAATTTTGATGTTTCGAAAATACTTAATTCCTTTGAACCGGTTGGTGTTTCGGGTATAATTTGTACCTGGTTGGGTTTTTAGCATAATAATTTCGGCGCGATTATTGCGAAGCAGCATAACCAGGTATGAAATCTGTCATGGATTGTTATCTTTACAAATCAAAATAAATAAAAATTGAGATGAAAAATTTATTGTTTTTAATTCTTACCATGTTCATAGTTACTCAGGCTCAATCGCAGGAGTGTAACAAATACCTTGAATCTGAACCTGAAGATCTTATTGTAACAACCGGTTCTATTTTTTCTAAAAAAGTTATTTTTTCGCAACCAACCGTCATTGATACAAGAACGGCGTCCTTTCGCGTCATGGATAATAATCGGTTTTATTTTCACCTTACCTCCGGTAACGGAAAAGATCTGATTTATGGATCAGATGTTATTCTGACGTTTGATAATGGAGAAGATTTAACCTTACGAATTGAGCAAATGACCAGGGTTAAAGAAGGATCCGAATCCGTTACTCATACTAATTGCCGTGTTTATAAACGGGAAGAAGTAGAATTATTTTATAACCATAAAGTAAGCGCTATTAACCTGGTAGGTATCAGGCAAGTATTTGATCTGGACGTAAAAGATCAGGAAAAATTAAAACATGGCGCTATTTGTATTGTTGAAAAAGCAGGATACGATAACCTTAATTTTGATTCTGACCGCAGAACCAAATTAATTCCTGACATGTCAGGCGTTAGTTTTGATGCCGGATCTTCTTCAATGATCATTATGTCAGGTAGCGTAAAATGCGAATTTGAAAAGGATTCTACAGATGCAAATGGTAAAGCATATAAAATGTCAAAACCAAAAGACATTGTAACATCTCCCTATAGTTTGAAGGCTCAAATTGGAATTAAAGAAGATAAAATAACACTATACCTCACTTACATAAAAGATTTGGGTTGTCTTAATGCTGACAGCTATATAATTTTCAAATTTAAAGATGGTACAACCAAGTCATTTAAGCATTCCGGGGCAGACGATTGTTCTGACAATCCAACTTTCATGATTGACGTAACAACTTACAAAGATGTTTTCTGGAACAACGAATTGTCAATGGTAAGATTAAGTTACAGCGAATACTTTGCAGACCTTGCTATTGCAAATCCGACTTATGTTGGAAGTTTTCTGAAATATTGTTTTCAGTAGTTTCCGGGTGAAAATGTTTGCTGATTAGCTATAATAATCAAGCATGGGCAAAAAGTAATGTTCTTGCCAGCCCAGTTCATATTCTTTTCCCTGTCCGTCAGGAATATTGGTGTGGATCAATGTTATTTTGCATCCTTCCGGATCAACATCAAATTTCACCTCAATTTTTGAAGGTGCCGCGCCATCAGGAAAATTGGAAGTTGTCCAGGTCTGAACAATTCGTTTACCAATTTCCAGTTCAAGATTTTCGCCCCAGATATAACCGTCCCAAGCCGAAAATTTTCCTCCGGGCATCGGATCAATTTTTGCCGTTCCGCCTGTAAATAAAGTATGTCCTTTACTCGACATCCAATCACGATAAATTGTAGAAGGATCAACCGGTAAAATACACGAAACTTGAATGGATTCCATAGAAATTAATCACTAATTATTTTCTAAATGTAAAGAAAAAGGTTTAATAATATTTGTGAAATGATCAATTCAAAACTTAATAATTTATGCGGATGCCAGTGATTATTCCCAACGAACTACTCAGGCTGAATTCATTATGGCAGATATTTATATTCCGGTCTGCTCAGAAACAACTTCAGAGTGATCCTTTACAAACACCCTTATTATCGCGGTTCTGCCAGGCAAATGATTTTTTTTTGCACAAAAAAACCCGGTACAATTTCTGTCCGGGTTTTTGATTCAATTAATGCTTTTGAAATGTATTAAAGTACTTTTATTGTTTTGATTTTAGTGTCTTCATTGAAAGAACTAAGACTAAGATTAATGTTTTTGGTTCCTTTTGGTTTTTTGCTAGATGAATCAGGATCAAGAATGAATTGGATTTCAGGATAAGCAGAAGTTTCAGCAACTAATTCGCCTGTTGCACCATTATACCAGACTTTTGTGTCAGGGTGTTTTTCGGCAAAGGTTGTAAGTGTTGTTCCAATTTTTACATTGTTTGATGTTTCATAGTAATTGCTGATTACAACCACTTCCTGGATAGTCAGATCTTCTTCAGCAATTGTGGTATCGTTAACCATAATTACTTCCGCGATGTCTTCCAGGCTGTTTGAAATAACATACATCACATGATCTACTTTTTTACCATCTTCGGTTAAAGTAGCAGTGGCTTTTCTGCTGGAAATTTCAGTTGGCAGTTTTGGCATGGGAGCACCGATTTTAAACAGACCGACAGTTCCACTTTCCAAAACAAACGAATTGATAATTTCAGGCTCTACAATTTCAGGTACGACAACCTGGGTTGTGGTATCTATGGGTTCGGCGGCGGTTTCATCGGCAGGCTCACTACACGATATGAAAAGACCGACAAAACCAAATGAACAGACTAATTTTTTCATATGGATTGATTTAAAGGGGTTTATGGCAAAGGTATAAAAAAAAGCGAGCGTGTCAAGTAAAGAATAGCTAACGTCGTCCGATATTATTAATACCAGAAATAAAAGGATTTAGGGAGTGTAATGAAAGTTTAGTAATTGGTTTAATCAAATGGGTTTTTGAAGTTATACGCTTGATAATCAATCGATTTTTAATATAACGTTTCTGCAAGTCCTGGATAAAAATTTTTTCGTTTTTAGATGTGATATTTTCTTGATCGTTAATACAGACTGACCGTATCGTTGCATTGCCAAATATTTGAAATTCGTTTTTATTCTTTTATTTTATACATTTCGTAATCGACAATACGGGCGATCCGGATCGCTACGTTGCTTTGTATTTGAAATTTCGTTTTATTTTTTTTCAATCACTCATCCATCTTTTTTACTATTACTTTTGGCGGAATGATTATTGAAAAACTGGAGGAAATTTTTGATTTTGATGCAGTGTTGCTGCGTACCAATGAAATGTATTGTTTTGACATTAAACTGATTAAACCGAAAGGGAAAAATTTTCAATTATTGGTTACAGATGGTTTGGTCAATTACAATCAACCGGTTCCGGAAAAATTTGATCGTTTTAAAAAAATAGAATTGTACATGTGTCTCCCGGATTACTGGGATCTTGAAAAATCAAAATGGCCAATTGAATGGCTGAATAAAATTGCAGAAGTTCCACAAAAAAATAAAAGCTGGTTTGGCCCGGGTGATACCATTCCTGCAGGAAATCCACCTCAATTTGTGGACCCTAAGCTTAAAACAAATTACTTTATTTTGAGCCAACCAATTTTGTTATCAGAAAAACTAAATGAAAAAAATTGGGTGGACTCTTCTTTTCAAATGTTAGCATTAATCCCAATTTTCAAAAAAGAATTTGATTTTAAAATGCAGAATTCCGCAACGATACTTTTCGAAAAATTTGCTTTAAAAAACGTGACAGAGCTAATTGATATTTATCGCGAACCGGTTAGCCGTAAAAAGTTTATGGGTTTGTTTTGAAAATGACCGACCTGTCAAAATCAAATTACCCAAACTGATCCGAATCCATTTTCCGCCCGGCTCTTTCCTTTTTATCAATATCAACTCTTCTTTAAATGCAATTTTATGCTTCCCATTTTCTTATTTAAAACTATAAAAACAACTCAATTCAAACTTTTGCGTATAAGAATCAGGAAGTCTATTTTCATTCGGACAAAATAACTAAATTTGTTCGACTAAAAAATTAGTTTATGCAACGGTTAACACCTGCTGAAGAACAAGTTATGTTGAGATTGTGGGGCCTTCAGGAAGCCACGGTTCAGGATATTATTAACTTTTACCCGGTTCCAAAACCCGCTTATAACACCACTTCAACTATTGTCAGAATTCTTGAAAGAAAAGGATTTATCAAACACAAAAAAAAGGGCAAAGGATATATTTATCTCCCTAAAATTTCAAAAATAACTTATCGCGAATACGCAGCAAATTGGCTGCTCGAAAATTATTTTGATTGCTCAAGCCAGGACGCAATTAATTTTTATAATAAGACTAAGTCGTTGGATGAGTTGCTTTAGAAAAAAAAGTAGCAGCGGCAGGAGCAGTATGCAGTCAAAAAATTCATTAATTAAGGGGATCAAAAAAACTATATCAATTCCTTTCATTTTTTTTATTTCATGTAACGAGGAAGAGGCTATTCCTTTGCAAAAAGAAAGTCAATCTAGTGGTGAAAGTAACAAGACTCTCATTTCGGATGAAGATTTAAAAAAAAGAATTCTACTGGGCGATACCGCAGCATACAATGATTTAAGCTCTAGAAGTTTCAATTTTTACGAAGCCAATGATCAAATTTTCTTTTATTCGTTAGTTATGGCTGATGTATATGATTATGGGAAAGCTTACGAAGATGTGGCATTCGCTGTCAAAACTGCTTATTTTCACTTTCATGTTGGATTAGATACAACGATGATAAATTTTAGAAAACGCTATCTTTTGAAAGCAGCCGAACACGGAAGTTCTTCTGCATGGAATGAGCTTGAAGAATTCAATGAACCTGATTCACTTTGAAGGTAAATTGCAGACTGACAATCAAGCATACTGCACTTGTTAATATTATTTGTTCTTAAATTTCAATTGTTTATTGGCTTTATCCCACAGAATAAAATCTTCAGGCTTTGAATTTGCTCTGCGATTATCAAGAATATTTTTTTGTCTTTTGGTTAAAGAAATATGCTTACTGCCACTGCCAACCGCTCCTGCCACTTTTTACTTCGCCTCCATAAAAGCCACCCTAAACCCAACATCAATAATTTCAGGCAAGGCATCTTCGCGCATGGCATGTTGAATTTTAAAAGTGTATTTGCCGCTTGCCGGGAACCTGCCTCCACGAGAAATCAGGATTTGATTTTCTACAACTGTTCCGGAACTTTCGCCGAGCCATTTTCCATCTTGCGAAGCTAAAATAAATTCGAGCGTGTCTTTATCGGTATAGCCGTTAGGATAATCGCTGTATAAAAAAACGTAAAGATTACTGTAAGGATAATCAGTTGTGGTTCTCACATTCACGTAAAGATCCAGCGCACTCATTGTATCTGCTATAACAAACTCAAATGTCTTGATATCGTCAGAGAGCCATGTATTGCCTTCAACCGGAATATTTTCCTCGTAAATCCGATTTGAATCGCAAGAAGGTAAAAAACAAATTATGGTAAATGTGAAAGCAATTATTTTAAAAAACCTGGTCATCACTTTTTAATTTATCGTTTGCTACCTATTACGGTTGTTTTGTTTTTCGTTACGTCTACCATTATTCAAATTCTAAAGCGATCAGAATTTTAACTTTCACTTTTATTTTCACCACCCTGTGCCTTCTTATCTTTCAGTGCCTGGAACAATAATTGATTTTTATTCGGGCCTTTCTTTTTCTTCTTCTTATTACCTGTTCCCTGGGGTTTAGTTTGTTCTTGTGGCTTGGTTTGATTTTCCGGTTTTACCTCGGTTTTATTTTGAGGTTTTGGCTGATTTCCCTGCGGTTTGTTTTGTTGTTTCTGGTCCACCTTGTGGACGGACTTCGTGCCGTCCTTTGCAGATCGGTCGTCCCGCTGGGACTTTTGGGTGCCTGCGGCAGGCTTTGTTTTGGTTTGGTTTTGAGCTTGTGGTTTGCTTTGATTTTTTTGATTCTGCTGAGTAGAGCCGGTCCCTGAGCCTGTCGAAGGGTGAGGCGTTCCTGAACCTGGCCCTTTTTTCTTTTTGTTTTTGTTTTTGCTTTTTTTCTTGAAGGCATTATCAAACCTGTTTAAGCTATCCTGGCCAACAACGTTTGTATAATCGGGCTCGGCCACCTCAACAGCAACCATATATGATTTAAGGTCTAACGGTTTTTTGCCTGCCTTATTCATTTCAATAATTTCTTTTACATCTTCGGGAGTAAGCGGAACAAAAATTGACGGACCTGAATCCTCTCCGCGTTGCTCTTGCATATACCACATCTGACCTTTAAAAACATCTGTCTTAATATGGAAAGCCGTACCTTTTTCTGTTTGCAGTTTTACGTCAGAACTTGGAAATTTTTTCAATGCATCTAAATACGAATCAAGTTCATAATTCAAACAACATTTTAATTTTCCGCATTGCCCAGCTAATTTTTGAGGATTCAATGAAAGCTGCTGATAGCGCGCAGCTGCGGTTGACACTGATCTGAAATCTGTGAGCCAGGTTGAGCAACACAATTCACGTCCGCACGAACCAATTCCGCCAAGGCGGCCAGCTTCCTGCCGAACACCAATTTGTTTCATCTCGATACGCACTTTGAATTCTTCCGCTAAATCACGAATTAACTGACGAAAATCAATACGATCTTCGGCTGTATAATAGAAAGTAGCTTTGCTTCCATCGCCCTGATATTCGACATCAGATATTTTCATATCCAATGCAAGTTCAGACGCCAGCTTTCGCGACGCCAGCATGGTTTCCTGCTCACGTGTGCGAGCTTCCTGCCATTTTTCTACATCTTCTTTTGTAGCTTTTCGATATATTTTGCGCGCCTCGTGCGGTTTAAAGTTTGGTGCTTTCTTCCGGACCTGGATACGAGCTAATTCGCCTACTACTGAAACAACCCCGACATCATGCCCGGGACTGGTTTCTACAACCACCACATCACTAACCTGCAACTGAAATCCTTTCATATTACGAAAGAATGCTTTCCTGCTATTTTTAAATCTTACTTCTACTATGTCGTAGGTACTTTGACCATTGGGCAACTCAACGTCAGCCAGCCAATCATATACCGATAATTTACCACAACCCCCAACACCACAAGCACCATTACTTTTACAACCGTTTGGTACGCCGCTTCCTGTTGAACAATTTCCGCACCCCATTTGTTGTTTATTTTATTTATGTAAAGTTAGTGATTATTCGCAAATAGATCGTGGTGGATTTTTTGACGGCGCTCTTAATTAACGAAGTTCTGAAAGACCTTCCTCTGAAGGGGTTTGGGGTGATCCGACTGTAATTGATAAAATGAAACACGAATTCTAAAAATCAATCCGCTCAATTTCCACATCTCCATTTTTGAATACTGAAACTACCAGGTAATTATCTTCTTTTCCTCCACCCATACCACTGGCGTAAAAATGATAGTTTTTATAATGATCCTCATAATAACTCTCTAATAAATGATGAGAGCCAATATCACCGGCAAAAAAATAAACCTGGTTTGTAAGCGAGTCGAATAATGGAAAAGCATCTTGCCAGAAATCGCTTTTTCCTTCTAAAAATTCGTGAGAATTTGATCGTACAGAATCCAGTCCGAAATCATGAGGCCTGTTCTTCTCCCACCACAACTGATGTGTAAAAACAAAAATATTATCGCCGGATTGCACATTTTTTAGCTCATTTTCTACAAAAATAATTTCGGCCGAATCTAAGGTCCAGCCCGGAAAGTTGGAATTAAGAACAAGAAATAAATTCGAACTTTCCTTTACGGCCAGGTATTTTTCTGGCTGAATATTTTGATCCAGGTACTGACTTATATCGTGGTTTCCTCTTGAAATATACCAATCAATACGCAGGCTGTCTAACTGCGCCTTTACCGCATCCCAATTTTCCTTTGTTGATTCAGCCACAACATCGCCAGTTAAAAATAAACCGGAAATATTTTTTGATAAAATATCCTTTTTTATTTGCTTTAAAAATGGCCGGTAAATAGTAGGTTCAAGTATTCCCGGGCTTCCATATACATGACCGGCAACAGCAAAAGTTAATATAGGTTTTTCCGGTTCGGCAACAATTTTTTCTTCGTCACAAAAACAACAGGAACCGGTAATAAATAAAAGAAAAACGAAAATTATATGCGAACAAAAAAACTTCAAAATTTAACAACAACTTCCGGGTTAACTAAATAAGTTTTTACAGATTCACATTGTTCTTGTGTCAATTGCATATCAGACAAATCAAGCTCCTGCAATTTGGTGAGATATGCGAGTTTCACAGGTACTATGCTTATTAATGTTCCTGAAAGATCAAGAGAGGCAAGGTTGGTTAATTTCCAAAAATTTTCGGGCAGGGTTTGAATTGGATTTTCATCCAGCGTCAGTGAATTTAAATTAATAAGTGCATCTATATTTTCAGGAATAATTGAGATCATATTATAAGACAATCCCAGGGATTCAAGTTGTGACAACCGAAGAATGACTGAAGGAAATTCCGTAAATTTATTCAGGTCCAGGTTTAGTTCTTTTAATGACGTAAGGGTTCCGAAAGATGCAGGAAGCATGGTTAAAGAATTACTGCTCAAATCAATTTCAACAAGTTCCTTTAGTTGTCCGATTGATGCCGGCAATTTCAAAATATAATTTTCTGCCAAAAAAAGGAATTCCAGCCGCAATAAATTACCGAAACTTTCTGGTAAATAATAAATTTGATTATCACCTAAATCAAGAACGCGCAGTTGCGTAAGATTTCCAAATGATTCGGGAATTTTTGTGAGTCGGTTACTGCTGATATAAAGATCTGTAAGGTTTGATAAATTTCCAAACGAGTTTGGTAGTTTTTCGAGATCGTTAACATAAAGATTTATCAGTTCAACACTTCCTAAATTTCCTATACTTTCCGGTAATTTACGGAGGTTGTTATAATGAAGATCAAGACGTGTTAAATGAATAAGTTTTCCAAAACTTTCCGGCAAAGAAGTAAGTTTGTTTGTGCTTAAATTAAACGTGTGCAGATTAACAAGATTTCCAATATTTTGAGGAAGTTGTAAAATATTGTTATTGTCGATATTTAGGATTTGTAAATTGGTCAGATTTAAAATAAATTCAGGAAAAACAGTCAATTCATTTTTGGAAAGAATGAGTTCATTCAAATTTGAAAACGAAGTAATTGATTCAGGAATTTCTGTAAGCTTTTGTCCGCTTAAATTGAGACGATAAACATCTGACGGAGTTTTAAGCGCCTCGTCAATAGAAGTAAATTCTTTTTTTGCTGAAAGCTCTTCACGCGATAAAACCTGTGCAAAAGTCATCCCCTGAAAAGAAAAAAGAAGCGCGAATAACAAGTAATTTATTTTCATACTATTTCGGTATTAAATTCTTTCAACTTCCGCTCAAATAGACTGCCAACTCCTGCTTTTTAACTTTTTTCAGACAGCCTTACTGCCACTGTCACTTTTTTTCTGCCAACTAGTACGCCGCTGCCACTTTTTCCCCTGGTAACTGCCATTGTCGGGAGCCGCTTTTTTCCTGCCAACAGCAACCGCCGACTGCCCTTTTTTCTTTCAATATGAAAAGTCCCGGTATATCGTCGATTCGGGCAAGCCGAATCGCTACTCACTACGAATCAAAACTTTCTTATTGTTTTTTTAACTTACCATGATAACTCCATTTTTTTTCTGCCAACTGCCGCTGCTACTACTACTTTTTTAAGCTCCCTTTTTAACAAGCTTCGTCAACTTGATAACCAAATCTGTAAACAAAATTTTTGCATTCGCATTTCGTTCAAGATGATAAAATGCTTTATCAAATTCTTCTTGAAGATCTGCAATATTATTGTTGTTGATGAATTTTGCGAACTTGTCTAAAAACGCGCGTTCCTCATTTCTGAGATTCACCAATTCGCCTTTCATGTAATTAAGAATGATACTTTCTCTGAACAAATGTAAACCGTATTTAATAAAATTCTTTTGTTGTTCTTTTTCAAGCGCCGCTAGTTCATCGCCCAGGTTCATTAATTCAAATGCATTTGCAGCGTAAGCCGTGCGCATCATTTTTACAAAAAGATCAAAATAAATAAGTTGATTTGCATCGCCCTGGATCATTTGAATGGCTTCAACTATGTTGCCCTGGCTAATTCCCGCTACTGCTGTTGCAACATTTTTTTCAATTGAAAAACTTTTTTCGAGATATGTCGAAATTTCTTCAGCCGTAAAAGGTTGAATTTTTAAAAACTGGGTTCTTGAAATAATTGTCGGTAAAAGAGATTCGACATTGTCGCTCACTAAAATAAATAAGGTTTCTTCAGGTGGTTCTTCGAGTATTTTCAATAATCTATTTGACGCCTGCTGATTCATTTTTTCGGGCAACCAGATAATCATGATCTTGTGTTTTCCGCTATATGATTTAAGCGAAAGTTTTTGAAGAATATCTTTACTTTCTTCAACACCAATTACCGGATTTTTTCCTAATTCTTCTAAATATTCGAGCCATTGATTTAGATCAAAATAACGGTTCTTAAGTACGAAACTATTCCATTGTTGAAGTCGATCATCGGATGATGTTACTTTGGAACTCTTATCTGCCGAAAGCACAACCGGAAAAACAAAATGTAAATCAGGATGAACAAGAGAACTTACTTTCAAACAGTTTGGACAAGTTCCGCAAGCATCTTCTTTAGTTGGATTATCACATAATAAATAACCTGAAAATGCAATTGCAAGTTGAAGTTTTGCAGATCCTTCCGGTCCCATAAAAAGTTGAGCATGACTTACACGACCTTCGTTCGCCTCATAAAGCAAAGCCATTTTGACCGTTTCATTCCCGATAATATCCGCAAACCGCATCGGGTAAAATTAATCAATATGTGGTATGAATTTTGCCTGTTGAGTTAAAATTCTTATTTTAGAAAAATAATTGATATTAGCGCAAAGAATTATCTGCACATCAAACAATCAAGAAAAATAATAGCTGTAGTAAAAACTTATTTCGCAAAACAAAAAAACAAAATTATGAAAACACTACTTACTCTCATTATCGGATTTATTACCACAGGCCTCACTGCGCAAGTTTCTGTTGAAGAAAAAAGCGTAAACATTGAAGGAGCCAAAAACGGATTTTATATTTCAATTCCTTACGGAAATTACAAACAAATTGAAAATTCATTTAAAGAAGAATTAAAAGACTGGAAAGGAAAATACGAGAATACAAAAGGAGTAATTAAAATTGATGATTGCCAGATGAAAGATATGGGAGATCACCCATTTGATGTCTTTGCAAAAATTGAAGAAAATCCTGCAGGTGGAGGTTTTGTTTCGTTAGCAATTGATTTAGGCGGAGCTTTTTTAAATTCAGGTGAGCACGGTGCACAATTCGGTGCAATGAAAACCAGACTTTTTGCATTTGGTGTAAAAGCAGCAAAAGCAGTTGTTGATGAGGAAATAAAAGTGGAAGAAGAAGCGTTGAAAGCAAGACAAAAGGAACTTGCGGATTTGGAAGCCGACCAGGCAAAAAAGGAAAAAGAAATCGAAGAATACAAAACAAAAATTTCCGAAAACGAAAAAGCAGTCGAAGAAAGCAAAAAAAATCAGGAAACTAAAAAAGGTGAAATTACCACGCAGCAGACTAAGGTTGAGGCTGTGGTGAAGAAGAAAGAGGCTATTAAATAAGTAGACAGCTGCAGTGGCAGGAGGCAGTAAAAAAGGCTATTAAATAAGTTACAGTTGGCAGGTAAACAGACCTGGCAAAAGTCCAACAAAAAATATTCTTTAACCCAAATATTTGTATGGCACGGAAACCGTTGGCGGCTGTTAATATATTTCTTCTCCTCTCCATTTTGTTTTTAAATACAGAAGGAATTTCACAAGAAAATAAAACGCGAAGCCCGTTCAATAAAATGAATGTAATCGATCTCGAATTATTAGGTCCGGGCGGCGTGTATTCGATCAACTACGAAAGAGTTTTAATCAACGGAGATAAAAATAAATCAACTATTCGTGCCGGAATTGGCGTTATAACTGAGATTTATTTTCCGGTTTTTTACAATCACCTGTTCTCTTTCAATAAACATCATTTCGAACTTGGGATAGGAACTGTATTGATTTGGGATGTACCAGATGTATATGACATGTATGTGATGGGTGGCCTCAACATCGGTTATAGATTTCAGAAACCTGATGGTAAATTTATGTTTAAGGCTTCATATACACCTATAATTGACCTCTCTTACATTGAATACCAGGACGTTCAAATTTACCCTATTTGGATCGGCGTAACATTTGGACGATGCTTTTAATTTACTCATGAAAAAGAAGGTCCTCTTGCTAATTTTCCTGAATTCATTTATCTCATTCTCTCAAGAAAAAAAATACAATTCGGCGTCCAGGCATTTCCAAATTTTTCAACCGGAATCCCAAAAGGAAGTGTTGATCCTGCAAAATATTATCGGGGATTTGAAACCTCAGTAATGGCTTACTCAGCTGGTGTTGCGGTAGATTGGAATTTTGCCGAAACCTGGACGCTGAGCACGGGAATTTTATACAAAGAAGTCGGTGAAAGGGGGGAATTAATTCCGGCTGATCCCGGCAATCAATATTTCGATGCTGAGCAGTTTAGCTTTAAACTTTGTTATTTAGAAATCCCGATTAATATTAACCGAAATTTTGGCAAAAATTGGCTGCTCGAATTTGGCATTAGTCCCGTTATAAGGCTATGCGCAAAATATGAATTTGATAATTATGACAAACTTCATCTAAGTAACGAGTTTAGCAAGTCAAAAGGTTTATTAGCAAATTTTGGGTTTGGATTCCGTACAAAAATTGGGAATTCGATTTTGAAAATATTACCATATGCGCAAATAGGCATCACAATAGGAACCGAAGCTGCTGAATATTACTGGGCCGACCTGCGTTATTTTTCAGGCGGAATTAAAGTAGTTTTTGTGATGTAACGATTATCAGTTCCATATTTGTTACCCGTCAACTGCCGCTGCTCCTGCCGCTGCCACTTCTACCCTCGGCCAAACTCCCCCAATTTACCCCTACACCAAGATTTTCAAAAAAATCCCACCCAAACCTCTTGTCCTTTCATGATTTGTGCATATATTTGCGCTCTCAAAAATCAAAATAAAAAGCGTTTTGAATTTTGTTGTTTTTTTATAATTTGATTTTAAAAAATTATGTCCTCCGGAGTAAAAGTATTTTCAGGTCGCGCAAGTAAAGCGCTTGCTCAGAATATTGCCGATTCATACGGTCTTTCTTTGGGCAGTGTTATTGTAACTGAATTCAGTGATGGTGAATTTCAACCGTCATTTGAAGAGACCGTTCGTGGCCAGGATGTGTTTTTAGTTCAGTCTACAATGCCACCGGCTGAGAATCTTTTTGAATTATTATTAATGATTGATGCTGCAAAACGTGCGTCAGCTAAATCAATTATTGCTGTTATTCCTTATTTTGGTTTTGCGCGCCAGGATCGTAAAGACAAGCCACGTGTTGCCATTGGTGCTAAACTTATTGCCAGCATGCTTGAAACGGCAGGTGTTGATCGCATCATCACAATGGATTTACATGCTGATCAGATCCAGGGATTTTTCGAAAAACCGGTTGATCATTTGTATGCTTCAACTATTTTTCTGCCTTATATTAAATCACTTGATACCGGAAATTTAATAATGGCTGCGCCTGATGCAGGCGGTGCAAAAAGAGCCAACTCTTATTCTAAAAAATTAAATACAGGTTTGGCAATTTGTCACAAGCAACGTAAAGTAGCTAATGAAATTGCTGAAATGACTGTAATCGGAGATGTCAGAGGAAAAGATGTGATTTTACTTGATGATATGGTTGATACAGCCGGAACATTAGCAAAATCAGCAGATTTATTTATGCAGGAAGGAGCGCTTTCTGTTCGTGCTTTTTGTACACATGCTGTATTATCAGGTCCTGCGTACGAAAGAATCATGGATTCTGCGTTAACAGAATTAGTTGTAACGGATTCTGTTCCGCTTAAAAAACATAGCCCAAAAATAAAAGTACTTTCGGTTGCACATTTATATTCCGAAGTCATGCACAGCCTGATCAAAAATGAATCTATCAGCGCGCATTTTTAACTAGTGTATTAACCAGTCTGAAAAAAAGTAAAGTCAGACATAAAACAAATAAAAATGAAAGAAGTATCATTGAGCGGTTCTCCGAGAGAGAACGTAGGGAAAAAAGATGCTAAGGCAATCCGAGTTGGCGGACGTGTTCCTTGTGTAGTCTATGGAAGTGGTTCACAAACCCATTTTACAGTTGCTGATCTTGACATCGACAGACTTGTAAGAACACCACATGTATCAATCGTAAACCTTGATTTGGGAGGTAAAAAAGCGCAGGCTTTAATCCAGGCAATTCAATTTCATCCGGTAAGCGATAAAGTTCACCATGTTGACTTTTTAGAATTGAATCCAACGAAAAAAGTAAAAGTAGAAATCCCAATAAAATTATCAGGACGTTCTGTAGGTGTTTTGAGCGGTGGTAAATTACAACAGGTTTTCAGAAAACTAAAAGTACAAGCATTACCAAAAGATCTTCCGGATTCAATTGATATCGACATTACTGAAATGAAAATCGGTTCAGCAGTTCGTGTAAGTGATTTGGGATCTGATAAAGTAACAATCCTTAATGCGCCAAAAGCAGTAGTACTTTCAGTTAAAATTGCACGTGGTGCAGTTGAAACAGTTGAAACAGCAGCAGCTCCGGCAGCAGCAGCAGCTCCAGCAGCAGGAACAGGAGTTAAAAATGCACCTGGTCAGGCCGGAGCAGCTAAACCGGCAGCGGCTAAACCAGCAGCTAAGAAATAAATCCTCACCCCAACCCTCTCCACAGAAGAGGGAGAGGGTTTTCGAATAATATTGGAATCGTCGTTCAGAAATGGACGACGATTTTTTTTGCCTCACCCTGAAAGTAGAGCGAGCAAAAAAGAATTCCATTTGCGACAAAATTCTTTTCCTGATTCACCATTTTTTCTTTGGCATATTTCTAATTTAGCATTGTTATGAAATACTTGATTGTTGGTTTGGGTAATCCTGGTGAGAAGTACGCGAATACACGGCATAATGTTGGTTTCAAAGTTCTGGAGGAATTAATTAAAGGAAGCGAAACAAAATTCGAGGTAGCTAAATTAGGTAATGTCGCTTATCATAAATTTAAAGGTAGAACATTGGTTTTACTTCAACCGTCAACATTCATGAACCTTAGCGGAAAGGCAGTTAATTACTGGATGCAACAAGAAAAAATTCCGATTGAAAATGTGCTTATTGTTACAGATGATCTTGCTTTGCCACTAGGAAAACTTCGCCTAAAAAGTAAAGGGAGTGATGGCGGACATAATGGTTTAACGGATATTGCAGCGACGCTTCAAACAGAAAATTATTCGCGCTTGCGATTTGGTATCAGCAACGAATTTTCAAAAGGTAAACAAGTTGATTATGTTTTAGGCGAGTGGACCGCAGATGAAATTCCGGTGCTGAATGAGCGAATGAAAATTGCCACTGAAATGATTAAATCGTTTGCAACTTTAGGTGTTGATAGAACGATGACTATGTGGAATAATAAGTAGAAAAGAAATTCCAAAATTCAATCCCGCTAACTTTCAAAGATGCGTTTATTTATAAAATAAAATCTTTGTATATGGTAAAAAATATGTTGTGAAAACTTCATTAACTCCCTTCTAAAATTAATTCCGCTCAATGTAGTTTTCAATTATTATGTTGAGGAAAATTTATTGTAAAAACTGTTCCTTCGCCTGGAATACTTGTGAAGTTAATCTGCCCATTAATTAATTCCACATATTTTTTTACAATGCTTAATCCTAAACCGGTGCCTTGAATTCCCTGCGTATTGCTTGCCCGAAAGAATTGAGTAAATAATTTTTTTTGATCTTCCACCGGAATACCAATTCCGGAATCCCGTACGGTTATTAATACCCGGTTATCTGTAACGTGAGATATGATTTTAATTAGTTTATCACCACCGGAATATTTGTTTGCATTGGAAAGGAGATTGAGAAGTATGTTTCTCAGAATTTTATCAGATTGTTCAATCATTATTTCGCCGGAATGATCGTAAATAATTTGTTGGTTTTTTTCGCTTATTGTGCCCTTCATTTCTTCAATAACAGAATTGATAAATTCGGGTAAAATAAAGGTTGCGTTTACAATTTCTGAAGTGCCAAGGTCCAATTCTCCATATGTAAGAAAATCGTTAAGAATGCCGGTAAGATTTTTGACCGACGAAGAAATGAGGTTTATATGCTTTAATCTCTGTTCTCCTTGTTCAGGTTTATTGTATTTCTCAATTAAAGTTGAACTTGAAAGAATTGCTGTTAGCGGTGTTCGAAATTCATGCGATGCAAAAGAAACCAGGCGGGTTTTCATTCCGTTCAATTCTTTTTCGCGGGTTAATGATTCTGTCAGTTTTAATGTTCGCTCTTTAACTTTATCTTCAAGTTCTTCCCGGGTAGACATTTGTTCTGTAATATCCAGCATTATACTGCAATAAGTTTTTTTTTCAGAATGTGGAGTAATAAATAGATTAATCCAAAAGCGGGATCCATCTAATTTTTTCATTTCTTGTTCTTTTCCCTCTATGGTAAATTCAGCTTCAACGCGTTGTATATTATTTGTTATTTCTGCAGGATTCACAAAATGAGCTGCAGGATCAAACAATTCTAAAAAATCCTTTTTTGATTTGTAACCGAACATCTTAATGCTTGCATCATTAGCATCTGTTACTTTCAAGGTAAACATATCAGATGTTATAATGCCAATCATTGAGTTTTCAAATATGGTTCTATATTTTTCTTCACTAATTGCCAGTTCAATAGACGATTTCTTTTTTTCGGTAATATCTGAACGAATAGCCAGGTATTTATATGGTTTTCTTTCTCCATCAAGAAATGGAACAATGGTAGTATCAACCCAATATATTGTGCCGTCCTTTGCCTTATTTTTCATCTCACCTCTCCAAACATAACCATTAGCGATAGTTACCCATAACTCCCGGATAAATTCTTTTGAATGGTGGCCGGAATTGACGATTCGGTGATCCTGCCCGATCAGTTCGTCTCG